>OJKO01000010.1_pt1 | contig 113986 bp, 112 predicted proteins | sample 1596541 | NCBI WGS metagenome assembly OJKO01 (sample SAMEA4350163, study PRJEB24818) | metagenome | biome: human; feature: gut; material: faeces | place: Denmark | collected 2013-09
TTGGATGGTTTAATGAAGCACAAGTAGAGCTGAGCTTTGTGTCATATATGAAAATAATGTGGCCTATGCTTCAAAGCTATTTTGGAAAAGAATGAAAGATAGTAACAGTAAACACAGTTTTGTATACAGTTAAACCCAGTAAAATCAACGCATGAGGGGAACTGGCTACATTTTAATTCCCTATCTGGTGGTATGTTGCACCTACAATTATCAATACATTCCTAGAAGCGTATGATTTCTCTAACAAGACAATTACTCTATTCGCAACATCAGGAAGCAGTGGTTTAGGAAATACTGTAAATGAATTAAAAGTATCAGCACCCAATGCACTCATTAAAGAAGGGTTATTACTAAATAATCTCACAACTCAAAAAGTCAAAGAATTATTGGCCTTATGATTATTCATAGGGCTTTTTTGATATAATAATGGAAAGGAGACATCATTATGGATAAAACAATGAAAATAACAGGTAAAGGAAAAGTATCAGTCAAGCCTGATATAATACGTCTTAATATGACAATGGAAGAATCATATAAGGAATATGAAGTCACATTAAGACAATCTAGTGAAACAACAAAAATATTGAAGGAGTTATTTGTTTCTCTAGGATTTAAAAATGATGATTTAAAAACTAGAAGCTTTGATATTAATACCAAATATGAAAGTTATAAAGCCAAAGATCAAAGCTGGAAAAAGAGATTAATAGGATATACATATACACATCATATGTTGATAGAATTTGATGCAGATAATAAGAAACTAGGGGAGATACTTTATGCTTTGGCACATAGTGTGATTACACCAGAAATCTCTATTGAATATACAGTCAGTGATCTAGAAAAGCATAAAGATAAATTATTAAAGAATGCGATAGAAGATTCAAAGCACAAAGCTGAAGTCTTAGCAAATGCTGCAGATGTAGAACTAGGTGATATCGTATCTATTGATTATTCGTGGGGTGAAATCAGCTTTGTCTCAGAGCCTATACAGAATTTTGCATTCGCAAGTGCAGAAAAAACAATGGGTAGTCCTGGATATGATATAGATATTGAAGCAGACGATATTGATGTTACAGATACAGTGACTGTGATTTGGAATATAAAATAATGTTTTAACAATTATTACTGAAAGAAGTTGAATCCTATGCCTAACATTAAATCTGAATAGCATAGTAGACATATAATTCCTAATATACAGGACTTTAAAAAGAGACAGGCCACGCTACAGCTAATGAATGAACTAGCTAAAGGTATAAAATCTGTGAAGAAAAAGCCTGGTTCACGTTAGAAAACCAAGAAAAACTATTCGAAGCCGGCATAGTTGTATTCAAGTTAGTATTAACAAGAATAAAAAATAGAATTTTACAACGTTTTGAAACATTTAGTCATCAAAAAGGTATTGTTAAAAATTCTTCACTAATAGAAATATACTTATCAGTAAATAGACTATCTTTTTCCCAGATGAATTCAAAATTATGCTGGAGCTTAAAGTCATTTAATACAATTTCTTTTAATACACCTTTTTGTAGTTCTTCTTTAACTGCAATCTTGTAAATAAAAGAAATACCACAATCTTTCTTAGTCAAACTGATGATAGTATGCATATTTTCTATCTGTGTATAATGTATAAAATCAGAAATAGACAAACCACGTACTTTTAGACTTTCTTCAAGAATATGTCTAGTACCAGAACCTTGTTCTCGTACAAGAAGTCTTTCATCAAGAAGGTCATGTAAAGTATTGGGTATATTCTTAAACTCATGTGATGCAGCACAGACGGCAATATAGTCCTCTGTGCTGTATTTTTTATGACTATATTTCTCTTTTGGATAATTTCCTTCCACAATAGCCATATGAATCTTACCTTGATCTAATAACTTTAATAATTCTGCTGTATTTCCATAATGAAGATGCAGATTCATTTCAGGATGATGCTTGATAAAATCAGCCAATCTATCCACTATCGCGTACTCACCAATTGTCATAGTTACACCAATCGACAATGTTTCTATCATTCCTTCATGACTTTTTATCTCTTTTTTAATATTCTTCTCATCATTCTGCATAGTCATCAAATATTTTCTTAATATCTTTCCGGAATGTGTTAATGATAACTGTTTATTTGAATATACAAAGAGTGTTGTTTCATATTCTTCTTCTAAATAATGAATATGCTGTGATACAGCTGGCTGAGTGATATGTAGTTGTTTTGCAGCAAGCGTATAGTTTAATGTCTCACATACTTTTAAAAAAGTATGAATTCGATAATCTAACATCTCATCACCTCATCAATAATATTTACTTATAGTTCAATAGAAATATATAATTTAATATTATTATAGTCAAGTGATATAATGAGCACACATTTAAAAGAAAGCAGGTAAATCATGGAAACTATTAAAAAGAATATATATGGCATACTTGTATGTTTAGTTATTGCGATTCCATCATGGTTATTAGGAAAACAATTTCCAGTTATCGGTGGGGCAGTGATTTCAATTCTTGCAGGTATGATTATTACTATGTTTTGGAAAGAAAAAGGTAAAGCAGCACCAGGAATCAAATGGACTTCTAAGATCATCCTACAAACAGCTGTCGTATTATTAGGTTTTGGTATGAACTTAGGTGTCATCTTTGAAACAGGAAAGCAGTCATTACCTATAATTATTTGTACAATCTCTACTTCACTTCTTATTGCATGGCTTTTAAGAAAGATATTACATGTACCTTCCAATACATCTATTCTCGTAGGTGTAGGTTCATCTATTTGTGGTGGTTCTGCCATTGCAGCTACTGCACCAGTCATTGATGCCGATGATGATGAAGTCGCCCAGGCTATTGCCGTTATTTTCTTCTTTAATGTCTTAGCTGCCTTATTCTTCCCTATTCTAGGTAAAGCCATCGGCTTTGATACATTACATGGTGATGCATTTGGAATATTTGCAGGGACTGCCATCAATGATACATCTTCAGTTACTGCAGCCGCATCTACTTGGGATAGTATGTGGCATCTAGGAAGCGCTACACTTAATAAAGCTGTAACTGTCAAATTAACACGTACACTTGCCATTATTCCTATCACTTTAGGATTATCAATGATTAGAAGTAAGAAAAACCAGAAATCTTCAAACTTCAACTTAAAGAAAGCATTCCCTATGTTTATTCTTTACTTTGTATTAGCTGCCATTATTACTACAGTCAGCCTTCATATGGGAGTTAACAGCAACGTTTTCTCACCTATTAAAGAATTATCTAAATTCCTTATTATTATGGCTATGGCTGCAATTGGACTTAATAGTAATGTTATTCACTTAATTAAAACAGGTGGTAAACCATTATTAGTAGGTGCATCATGCTGGTGTGGTATTACTATTGTTTCATTACTCATGCAGCATGTGATGGGCATCTGGTAAGCATTGACTTTATATACTATATTTCTTAAGATAGAAATAGACTAACAGTGAGACTTAGTTCTGACTGTTTTTTTATAGGAGAATCATATGAACATTACAGTATATTTAGGTGCCTTACAAGGAAATGATCCAGTACTTAAGGATGCAGTAAAAGAGCTTGGTACATGGATTGGAGAAAATAATCATACACTCATTTATGGGGGATCAAAATCAGGATTAATGGGATATATTGCGGAAAGTGTATTGAATGCTGGTGGAACTGCGATTGGAATAGAACCACAATTCTTTATTGATGAAGAACTACAATATGACGGGTTAACAGAATTAATCATTACTCAAGATATGACAGAAAGAAAGACAAAAATGATAGAATTAGGAGATGCCTTTATTGCTTTTCCAGGTGGTACAGGAACATTAGAAGAAATATCTGAAGTCATGTCTAAGATTTCATTGAAACAACTTAATGCACCTTGCATATTCTATAATCTCAATGATTATTATAAGGGTATGAAAGAACTTATGTCCCATATGATAGAAATGGGATTATCAACTCATGAGAAACAAAAAGGCATCTATTTTGCGGATCATCTAGATGAAATAAAGAATATTATTGAGAAGGAATAGTGATTTTTATCATTATTCCTTTTATAATGGAATAAATAACAGTTAAGGGAGACATACAATGAATCTAGAAGGGCAGAACCTGGAATCATTAAGAAAGATGATTAGACATCTTCAAGAAGAAAATCAAGAATTAAAAACATTATTAAAAAAAGCGAACATCACATTTAATGAGTCAACAGAAGAAACAACAAATGAAAAATTAAATGAAGATGTATGTATCAAGGATACGTATATTACTGATATTCTTGCAGCTTATTTCCTTACATTATTTCAAGGAAGGAGAGATGTTTACGCATTAAGAGGGGCTAAGAGAGGATATTTCCCACAATGTTTTAATAGATGGAAGGATAACTGTCCCAAACAGAATAAAAAGAAGATATCTTGTCAGGAATGTCCCTATAGAGAGTGGAAAAAATTAGATAGAGAAGTAGGAAAAAGACATTTATTAGGCTATAAAGACAATTGTACAGATGTCATTGGACTCTATCCTTTACTAGAAGATGATACATGTAAACTGCTTGTTTTTGATTTTGATAATCACGATGAAGAGAATGTTGAAAACAATGATTGGAAAGATGAAATAAACGCAATTAGAAAAATATGTCATGAGAATGGTATTGATGTACTAATAGAACGTTCACGTTCAGGTCGTGGTGCACATGCGTGGATCCTCTTTAAAGAATTTATACCTGCCTCTCTTGCTAGAGAATTTGGATTACTACTCATTGAGAAGGGTGCACAATCTATTAATTTGAAATCATTCAAATATTATGATCGTATGTTTCCAACTCAGGACCATAGCGAAGGTTTAGGTAATCTTGTCGCCTTACCACTTCAAGGGCAGGCATTAAGACAAGGCAATAGTGTTTTTGTGGATGAAAACTGGAATGCTTATTATGATCAATGGAAATTACTAAGAACAATTCATCAATTATCTAAAAATGAGATAGAAGAATATATTTATAAGTGGAAAGAAGAACTTTCTATTCCTCAAGGTCTTCTTACAATTAATCCTGGAAAAAGAATCAAACCTTGGAAAAAAGATGAAAACTTCCATAATGAAGATGTGATAGAGAAGATCTCTATTGTCCTTGCAGATGGTATCTATGTCGATACACTTAATCTAAAGCCTCGTATCCAGAACCAGATCAGACGCTTAGCTGCTTTTGATAATCCTATCTTCTATAAAAACAATAACTTAGGTTATTCCAATTGGAACCAGCCAAGAATCATTTATTTAGGAGAAGATCTAGATGATTATATAAAAATCCCAAGAGGCCTATTAGAAGTTCTTATCAATAAGTGTCATTCATCAAATGTTGAATATGAAATCATTGATAAAAGAGAAAAAGGAAAACCTATTAATGTATCATTTACAGGTAAACTAAGAGATGAACAGTTTCCTGCCGCTTCTAATCTATTAAAATATGATAATGGTGTTCTCAATGCAGCCACTGCATTTGGTAAGACAGTTGTCTCTAGTTATTTGATTTCTCAAAGAAAAGTGAATACACTCATTATTATGCAGAGTGTTTCACTTATTAATCAATGGGTAGATGAATTACATCACTTTTTAGAAATTAACGAAGACCTTCCTATGTATAAGACAAAATCAGGCAAAGAAAAACAAAGAAAAGATCTTATAGGTGTCTTACATGGTAGTAAAAATACCTTAACAGGTATCATTGATGTTGTATCTGTTAATTCTATTTATGATAAAGAAGGCAATAGTCGTTTGGACGAAACATATGGAATGGTGATAGTAGATGAATGTCATCACGGCGCTTCTCATGTGTTTGAGAATGTATTAAAACAAATTAATTCTAAATATGTCTATGGCGTATCTGCAAGTGATAAAAGAATAGACAGACTAGAAAAGAAAGTCTATATGCAGCTAGGTCCAATTAGACATCAATATACAAGCAAAGAAAGAATAGAAAAACAAACTATTGATCATTATGTCTACCCACGATTCACAAGAATAATGGCATTAGGTGATAGTAAAAATGACCTTAATAGTGCTTATGCATTAATCTCTAAAAATGAAAATAGAAATAATATGATTATTTCTGATATCAAGAAATGCATAGAAGAAAAAAGAACACCAATTGTATTAACACGTTACAAAGAACATGCAAAATTATTATATGAAGCACTAAAAAAAGATGTCTTAGATCATACATATCTGATCTATGGTGATCATAGTTTAAAGGAAAATGAAGAAACACGAAAAACAATATTATCACTTCCTCATGATGAACCATTTATTCTTGTCGCCACATCTCAATCAGTGGGTGAAGGATTCAATGTTCCTAGACTCGATACGCTATTCTTAACTTCTCCTGTTTCTGGTGAACCTCTAGTTGATCAGTTCTTAGGTAGAATCAATAGAGACTACAAGTATAAAAAGAGTGCCATCGTCTATGATTATGTTGACTCACATGTACACTATTTCAATAATATGTATAAAAAACGTTTATCGGCGTATAGAAAGATTGGTTTTGATGTGATTACTGGTATTGTAGACAATAAACAAAACGTGAATCACATTTACAATTATAGTGATTATTTAGAAGTATTTAGACAAGATATCCATGAATCAAATAAAAGCATCATTATTTCTAGTCCTCAATTAAATGAAAAGAAAGTATTATCTTTTGTTGAATTGATCAAGGATAGACAGGAAAAGGGTGTTTCAGTCAATGTATTCACCAAACAGGCAGATGACCCTTATACAAATAATCTCATAGACTTATTATATGGTAATGGAGTATTTGTAGAAGTATATCCTGCTTTAGATTCTTATTTTGCGGTTATTGATCAAGAAATCGTATGGCACGGTGGAATAAACTTGCTTGGTAAATCAAATATCTATGATAGCTTAATGAGAGTGAAATCAACTACGATTGCAGAAGAACTTATATTTAGTCCTACAGAAACTAAAGATTGTGACTCTTAGGTTACAATCTTTTTTAATATTATAGTACAATGATATAACCTATATTATGGAGGTGCGTTATAATGATGAAATATCTCAAAGAAACACACATGCTAGATTATTCTCATCCTACCATTCAAAAACTTATTCATGACAAACAATGGAAAGGAATGAATGAATTTAACAGAATACAATCAATCTATAATTATGTAAGAGATGAAATCTTATTTGGCTATAATAGTGATGATTATATACCTGCTTCAAAAGTACTATCCGATGGCTATGGTCAATGTAATACTAAAGGAACTCTATTTATGGCATTACTACGTGCCTGTGATATTCCATGTAGAATACATGGCTTTACTATTGATAAGAAACTACAAAGAGGAGCTATGACAGGTATTGTATATCATAGTGCACCTAAGAATATATTTCACAGTTGGGTGGAAGTTTATCTTGAAAATCGATGGTATGAACTAGAAGGATTTATTTTAGACAAAGCATATCTTAAACAACTTCAGAATAGATTTACTAAATGTACTGGTCCATTTTGTGGTTATGGTGCTGCAGTGAAAAATTTCAAACACCCTATAATTGACTTCAATAGAAATAATACCTATATTCAAAGTGAAGGAATTACTCAAGACTTTGGTATATATGATTGTCCAGATACGTTATTAAAAGAACATCATCAAGAGATGTCAACCATTAAAACATTCGCTTATAAGTATATTGGTAGACATCTCATGAATTATAATGTAAAGAAAATGAGGGAGGCAGCACTATGGCATTTAAAATAGTAAGAAATGATATCACAAAAGTAGAAGCTGATATCATAGTCAATACCGCAAATCCAAAACCTAAATGTGTCAGTGGCACAGATCTTGCAATATATGAAGCAGCAGGAAAAGAGGCACTTCTTGCAGAAAGAAAGACTATTGGTCCTATTGAAAGAGGAGAGATTGCAGTGACTAGTGCTTATAACCTCAATGCGAAATATATTATTCATACAGTAGGACCTGTATGGATTGATGGAAATCATCATGAACTTGAAATACTAGAAAGATGTTATCGTCTACCTCTACAAAAAGCAATAGAACTCGGATGCCAAAGTATCGCATTTCCTCTTATTTCAACAGGCGTTTATGAATTTCCAAAAGATAAGGCATTGCATATTGCAGTATCTGTATTCAGTCAATTTTTGACGGAACATGAAATAGAAATCATCTTAGTTGTATTCGATAAAAGATCACTCCAGTTATCTAGTCAGATTGTAGGGGAGATTGATTCTTATATTGATGCAAACTATGTTAGAGAAAGTCATATCAAAGAATATCCTGTAAGAAGTAATCGAAGTGCACGTCTTCATTCTTCATTTGAGTCAATGTTTTATGAAGAGACATCACTATCTTTACCTGATATTTCTTTAGAAGATCAGCTTACAAACATGGGTCCTTCATTTCATGATAAATTATTTGAACTCATAGACCAAGCGCATTTAGATAATAAAGACGTATGGAAAAGAGCAAATCTAGATAGAAAACTTTTTTCTAAAATTCAATGCAATAAGAATTATCATCCTAAAAAGAAAACTGTATTTGCATTATGTATCGCATTACAGCTTAATCTAGAAGAATCTAAAGATCTTCTTGCAAGAGCGGATTGGGCATTTAGTCCCAGCAGTAAAGTAGATCTAATTGTACAAAAAGCAATCATAGACAAACAGTATGATATTATGGAACTCAACATCACATTGTTCAAATATACCAATGAAACTCTTGGTGCATAAATGACGTCGGTACTTCATGTATTGACGTTTTTTAAATGTCGCTTTCAAAGCGACCATTTATTTCTCTCTTTCACTTATACTGATAGTGTAATAAGAAAAGAGATTGGAGGAATATATTATGTATGGTGCAATTTTAGGTGATATTATTGGTAGTCCATTTGAATTTGATAGAGGAGATAAAACAAAGGATTTCAAATTATTTAGTAGAAGATCTCATTTTACAGATGATTCAGTCATGACTCTTGCTGTATGTGAGGCGTTGCTTAAAGTAGGCCAGGATGCAACAGTCAAAGAAATTGAGGATGCTGTTATATCAAGTATGCAATCATGGGGAAGAAGATATCCTCATGCAGGATACGGAGGTTATTTTAGACGCTGGCTAACAGCCTGTCATCCCGAGCCTTATAATAGTTTCGGAAATGGTTCTGCCATGAGAGTATCTGCCGTAGGGTGGCTTTATGATTCACTTGAAAATACAAGAACTGTCGCAAAGGCAACTGCAAATGTAACTCATAATCATCCAGAAGGTATTAAGGGTGCAGAGGCGACTGCGAGTGCGATATTTATGGCCAGAAATGGTTCATCAAAAGAAGAAATAAAAAAGTATATTGAGAATGAATTTCATTATGATTTAAATAGAACACTTGATGAAATCCGTCCTAGCTATCATATGGATGAAACTTGTCAAAAAACTGTCCCAGAAGCAATCATTGCCTTTCTTGAAGCCAAGGACTTTGAAGATGCTATAAGAAATGCGGTATCTCTAGGTGGGGATACAGACACCCTTGGAGCGATTACTGGAAGTATTGCGGAAGCCTATTATGGAATACCTGAATGGTTAATGACTGAATGTAGAAAACGTATTAATAAAGATATGAGAGTTGTTCTTGATGATTTTAATGATGCTCTTTCTAACCAAGATGATTTTCCATATAGTAATAAGATGATTGAAGATGCAATAGACCAATATTATGTTCAGAATAATAAGGATGGAATGCTGGTGTTCATGAAAACACTACTCATTAGTATAGAACAGGGTGGAGAATTAGTAGTGCCTTATATCACAACGCACTCAATTTTATCAAAAGAGCAGTTAAATAGTATAAGTATTGGTGATACTTTTATACTTGATCATGATGTGAAGCTTAAGCTAGAAACAGTGAAGGATGTAAAGGGAAATGAGTGGATGGGCGTATTTACGTCAACAAATGAAATGCATAAAGGATCGAGTGGTAATGTTCAAATAAACCAGTCAATATTATCCATTCTTAAATCAGTGCTTGACTTAGAAGAAGTAAATGGTATTGTCATTAATCCATTTGGGAAACATATTCAAATAAGTAAGAATATGATAGCTCTATTGATTAGTATATATAACGAATGTGCGAAAGAAAGTTAAAAATAATCTAAAAAGATTGTAACTATAGTTATAATCTTTTTTTTGCTTTAAAGGGTCTATTTTCATCCTGAAAAACCATGTAATCTATTACATTCAAGTATATTGTAATATTAATTAAACTTTTTTCTTTTACAATGTCAACATATGTGTCTTGACATCTGTCAATAACAATGATAGCATATGCACAGCGTAAAAAGAGATAGGCGCTTAATTTAGGAAAAGTTGGAAAAAGAGGATTAAATTATGGATATGATGAATAGAATCAAGCAGCTTAAAAAAGAGAAGAATGCTGTTATATTGGCTCACTATTATGTGGATGCAGATGTACAGGCAGCGGCTGATTTCATTGGTGACTCATTCTATCTTGCAAAAAAAGCAGCAGAAACAGACGCTGATAAGATTGTATTTGCAGGTGTAGAATTCATGGGAGAAAGTGCGAAGATACTTAATCCTACTAAGCATGTATATATGCCAGATGCACATGCAGATTGTCCAATGGCTCATATGGTTACTATAGAAAAAATCAAAGAAATGAGAGAAAAGTATGATGATTTAGCTGTTGTATGCTATATCAACTCTACTGCAGAAATCAAGACTTATAGTGATGTATGTGTCACTAGTTCAAATGCAGTAAAGATTGTTAATAAGTTACCTAACAAGAATATTTTCTTTATACCTGATCAGAACTTAGGAAGCTATGTGGCAACTCAGGTTAAAGATAAGAATATTATCTTAAATAGTGGTTTCTGTCCAAGACACCATATTATGACTAAAGAAGATGTATTAAATGCCAAGAAAGAACATCCTAACGCTTTAGTAGCTGTTCACCCAGAATGTAAGCCTGAAGTATTAGAAGAAGCCGATTATATTGGAAGTACATCAGGTATTATTGATTATATTGTTGGAAATGATGCTAAAGAATTTATCGTTGGTACTGTAGATGGTGTTTATGCCACTATCTTAAATCAGGCACCAGATAAGAAGCTTTATAATGTAGTAAGAACTCAGGTATGTCCTAATATGAAACTCAATTCACTAGAAAAGATTGTACATGTATTAGAAACTGGAGAGAATGAAGTATTCTTAGAAGAAGAATTTATGAATAAAGCAAAAGCACCATTAGAAAGAATGCTTGAACTTGCTAAATAGGAGATGACTAAAAATGACTAAAAAAACAGATGTTCTTATTGTAGGTACTGGATGTTCAGGATTATATTGTGCCCTTAAATTACCTGGGAACCTTAATATTCATATGATTACTAAGTCATGTGTAGAAGAAAGTGATAGCTTTCTTGCACAGGGTGGTATTTGTATGTTTAAGGATGAAAGTGATTATCATGCTTTCTTTAAAGATACACTAAGAGCTGGACATTATGAAAATAATCCTCTTTCTGTAGAATTAATGATCAGAAGTTCTCGTGCTGTACTTGATGATTTATTATCATATGGTACTGATTTTGCAAGAGATGAAGAAGGAAACCTTAAATATACAAAAGAAGGTGCTCATTCTACTAACAGAATTCTTTATCATGAAGATATTACGGGTAAAGAAATCACGAGTAAGCTTTATGCAGAAGTAAAAACAAGAAAGAATATCACTATTGAAGAATATGTAACTTTAACAGACCTTCTTGTAAAGAATGGTAAGTGCGTTGGTGGTAGAGTACGCAAAGGCGATGAAGAACATGATATCTATGCGAACTTTGTTGTACTTGCAACCGGTGGTATTGGTGGCAAGTATAAGAATTCCACTAACTACCGTCATTTAACAGGTGATGCCATTGATCTTGCTAAGAAATACAATATTGAAACAGAACATTTGGATTATGTACAGATTCATCCAACAACTTTCTATAGTGAAGATAATGAAAGACGTTTCCTTATTTCCGAAAGTGTCAGAGGTGAAGGTGCATTATTATATGATAAGAATGGTAATCGTTTCGTTAATGAATTATTACCTAGAGATGTAGTTTCTGATGCAATTAAGAAACAGATGGAAAAAGATGGTACTGATTATGTTTTAGAAGATTTAAGACCTATTGGTGAAAAGGAACTAAAGGAACATTTCCCTAATATTGTTCAGTACTGCTTAGATAAAGGCTATGATGTAACTAAAGAATGTATTCCTGTTGTACCAGCCCAGCACTATTTCATGGGTGGTGTAAAAGTCAATGAAAACAGTAAAACATCTATGGAAAATCTCTATGCTGTTGGTGAAACAGCATGTAATGGTGTTCATGGAAAGAATAGACTTGCTAGTAACTCATTATTAGAAAGTTTAGTATTTGCTAAAAGAGCCGCAAAAGATATGACAAGAAAGTATGAGGCCCCAAGTATGTTTGATAAGACAACGTTAAAATTAAATGTAGACCCACTAATCCTTTCAGCTCTTCGTGAAGATATTACAAGTGAAGATGTATCTACATGCAGTGTTATGAGAACTGCACAGCTAGGTGAAGTAGAATTGATTTGCAAAGAAAATGGTATTATTGCTGGGCTTCAGATTTTTGAAAGAACATTCAAATTATTAGATGAAGATGTGGATGTACACTTCTTTGCTCATGATGGTGATGAAGTCCATAAAGGAGAATTACTCGCAAAAGTAACTGGTGATATGAGAACTCTTCTTGAAGGTGAAAGAACTGCATTAAACTACTTACAGAGAATGTCAGGTATTGCAACTTATACACGTAAGGTTGCAGATCTTCTTAAGGGTACAGGTATTAAGCTACTTGATACAAGAAAGACAACTCCAAATAACAGAATCTTTGAAAAATATGCTGTTAAAGTAGGTGGAGGAAGCAACCACAGATATAACTTAACAGACGGTGTTTTATTAAAAGATAACCATATTGGTGCAGCAGGAAGCGTGACTAAGGCTGTACAGGTGGCAAGAGATTATGCGCCATCAGTAAGAAAGATTGAAGTTGAAGTAGAAACTTTTGATATGGTGAAAGAAGCTGTTGCAGCGGGTGCTGATATTATCATGCTTGATAATATGAGTACTGAATTATTAAAACAGTCTATTGATTACATTGATAAACGTGCTGAAATCGAAATTTCTGGTAATGTTACTGCAGAAAACATCAATAGAGTAAAAGATATGGGTGTAGATTTCATTTCAAGTGGTGCATTAACACACTCTGCAAAGATTTTAGATCTATCATTAAAGAACCTTCATGCAATTAATGGGAGAGACTAAATGACTGGTAAAGAAAGAAGGGACTACATCCTTACAGAACTGATGGAAAATGATACACCGATTTCTGCTTCTAATTTTGCAAAACGTCTTCAGGTTTCACGTCAGGTTATTGTGAATGATGTCGCACTTCTTCGTGCTAATAATCATGTTATAGAAGCAACCAATAAAGGATATATCATACGTCATTCTGCTATGGTGGAAAGAGTCCTCAAAATGCAGCATACTGATGCAGATATAGAAAATGAGCTCAATACAATCGTGGATCTAGGTGGTTATGTCAAAGATATCTTTGTTTATCACAAGGCCTATCATATTGTACGTGCACCTCTTAATATTGCATCACGTTTAGATGTAAAGAAATATCTTGATAATTTAAAATGTGGGAAATCTATCTCTTTAATGGCAGTGACAAGTGGATATCATTATCATACAATCTGTGCTGAAACAGATGAAAGACTTGATGAAATTCAAGATGCATTGTCAAAACTTGGATATCTTGCAAAACTTCAGGAATATGAACCTGTTGAATTCTAATGTCATCTTCATTGATGGCATTTTTTTATGTATAATAAAAAAGGGGGATGAAATTATGATTTATGTAACGGGCGATATACATGGCAATCAATTTAAATGGCTTGAACAGATAGATCCTGTATTAAAGGAAGGGGATATTATTATTGTATGTGGAGATTTTGGAATAGGTTTTTTTCAGCAGAAATATTCTTCAGAAGAATCATTTTATGATTTTATAAGTGTTCAGCCCTATACTGTTTTATTTGTTGATGGCAATCATGAGAACTTTAATATGCTTAATAGTTATCCCGTGGAAGTATGGAAGGGGGGATATGTTCATAAACTACGTCATAATCTCATTCATTTGATGCGTGGAGAAATCTATATAATAGAAGGAAAAACATTCTTCACTTTTGGTGGTGGTTATTCTATTGATCAGCCATTTCGTAAAGAAAATGTTTCATGGTGGCCTGCTGAAATGCCCAATACAAAAGAGTATGAGAATGGATTACAACATTTAAGTAATATAGATTATGTGGATTATATTATTACACATACAGCACCGGATGAAACGGTTTATTTTCTATCCACTATTAAACAATTTCATATAAAAGGTGATGTTTATCAAGAAATGCCTTTGACTACTTATTTGAATGATATTCAGAAAAATACAAACTACACCCATTGGTATTTTGGTCATTTTCATGTAGATAAGGAATTGTGGAGAAACCAGACAGCTGTCTTTAATACACTCTATGAGTTAGAATCACATCAAATCATAAGACAATGGAACACATATGAAGAATAACATCTAGACTATAATACTAGATGTATTGACATCAAATAATAGATATGATATTCTTGATGTACAAGAGGTGATTAAAATGAAACGTACAAAGTTAGATGACCGTGAATTACCTGAATATACTCGCGGTGAAGAAATATTTAATATGGTAACGCATATTGTAGGGGCTGCTTTTGGTGTTGCAGCACTTGTATTATGTATTATATTCTCATGTTTACATCATAATGGTTATGGTTTAGCTTCTGGTATTGTATATGGTGTTTCTATGATTGTTCTTTATACAATGAGTTCAATTTATCATGGCTTATCTCCCAAACTTAAGGCAAAGAAGGTATTCCAGATTATGGACCACTGTAGTATTTTTGTCTTAATTGCTGGTACATATACACCAGTACTATTATGTTCTGTTAGACTGGCTGATCCATTCTGGGCATGGATTCTATTTGGTATTGTATGGGCTGTCACAATTCTAGGTATTGCATTAAATGCTTATGACATTAATAAATTCGCAAAATTTTCTATGGCCTGTTATCTTATTCTAGGCTGGTGTATCGTCTTTAAGTTTAACTTGTTACCTGAAACTGTAGGCATGAATGGTATATACCTATTAGTCGCTGGTGGTGTCGCTTATACAATTGGTACAATCTTCTATGGATTACAGGAAAAAATACATTATATGCATTGTATCTGGCACTTATGGATCTTACTAGGTAGTGTCCTTCACTTTTTATGCATTATCTTATACTGTATGTAACAGGCGTAAAGCCTGTTTTTCTTTTATATCTTTTAAAGTCATGCTATAATCGTTGAGGAAAGGATGATTAAATGAAAAAAATAAATTTTAAATACGGTTTTTTATACTTGATCACATTTATTATTGTATTAGGTGGCGATCTAGTAACTAAACTTGTAGTCAATGAATCAATGCAGTTAGGCCAGAGTTATCAGGTCATTAAAAACTTTTTCTATTTCACTTATATTCATAATACGGGTGCAGCATGGGGAATGCTTTCAGGTCGTTTCTTTCTTTTCTATGCAATTTCTATTATTGCTGGTATTATGCTTATTTATTATTTTATCAAGAGTGATAAATCCCAGGTCTTATTAAGATTTGGAATTGTGCTTATATTTAGTGGTATGCTAGGAAATCTATATGATCGTGTTGTTTTTCATTATGTAAGAGACTTTTTAGATTTCTTTGTATTTGGTTATGATTTTCCTATTTTCAATATTGCCGATATGGGTGTTGTAATAGGTGTTTTATTAATCATCTTAGATTTAGGAATTGGAGAATATAAACAATGGAAATACAATCAATTACACCAGAATTAGAAGAAAAAGGCTTACGTTTAGATAAAGTCATCTTGAATCATATGCCTGATCGTTCACGTACTGAGATTCAGAAATGGATTAAAGCAGGACAGGTTATTGTTAATGATAATGTTGAAAAAGCAAACTATAAGGTAGAAGAAGAGGATGTGATTCAGGTCACTTTACCTGATCCTCAGAGTACAGAAATCAGACCTGAAGATATTCCTTTAGATATTATTTATGAAGATGAAGATGTAATTGTCGTCAATAAGCCAACAGGCATGATTGTTCATCCATCTGCAGGTATCTATTCAGGAACACTTGTCAATGCGTTACTTTATCATTGTCATGATTTATCAGCTATTAATGGCATTACAAGACCAGGGATTGTTCATCGTATCGATAAAGAAACAAGTGGACTACTCATGGTCGCAAAAAATGACAATGCCCATCGTTCATTATCTAAACAGCTAGAAGAACATTCAGTTGTCCGTCGTTATGTGGCACTTGTACATGGTGTTATTAATCATAATGTAGGCCGTATTGAAGCACCTATTGGACGTGACAGCAAGGATCGTAAGAAGATGGCTGTTACAAGCAAGAATGCAAAAGATGCGATTACAAACTTTAAAGTATTAGAACGTTATGATGATATGACACTTATTGAATGTCGTCTTGAAACAGGTAGAACACATCAGATTCGTGTTCATATGCAATATATTGGTCATCCAGTTTATGGTGATCCTCAATATGGTTTTAGAAATGATGATAATACTTATGGTCAGTATCTTCATGCCAGAGTATTAGGTTTTGTTCATCCTAGAACCAATGAACATATGTATTTTGAAGCACCTCTACCAGATTTCTTTGAAGAAAAGATCAAGGAATTAGGAGGAGAATATAATGGATAAACAGATTATTACATGGGATCAATATTTCATGGGCGTTGCAAAACTTTCTGCTTATCGTTCAAAAGATCCTAATACGCAGGTAGGTGCCTGCATCGTTAACAATGACAACCGTATTGTAGGTGTAGGATATAATGGTCTTCCTCGCGGATGTGAAGACGATAAATTCCCTTGGTCAGTAAGAGAAGGGGCTTTATATGATACAAAGTATCCTTATGTAGTTCATGCGGAACTCAATGCGATTCTTAATTCTACTCAGAAATTGCAGGATTGTCGCATTTATGTTTCTTTATTCCCATGTCATGAATGTACAAAAGCAATCATTCAAAGTGGAATCAAAGAAATTGTCTATGAAGATGAAAAATATAAAGGATCAGAAAGCGATAGAGCGGCTAAACGTATGTTAGATATTGCCGGCGTATCTTATCGTAAAGTTCCAGCATTTGAAATAGAAATAAAAAAAGAGAATCACTAAGTGACTCTCTAGATGAAGAAGAAGGCCTATAGGCCTTCTTTTAATTTCTTTAATGCTCCCTTAACACGCTTTGTATTAGTGAAATTCAACTTACATACTTTTGTAAGAATCTTTTCCCCATACTTGTTTGCAAGTTTAACAGCCACGATTTCGGCATTAGTGCCAGCCCCTCTAGCAAGGTTCATCTTTAAGCTCTTTGTCATACTAGCAAAATATTGTAGATATGCGTAACGAGAAATGATTTCTGCAGCTAATACTGCTAGGTATTGCTCATCAGCATTGGTTTCAAAAACCATATCTTTTACAACAATAACTTCGCTCTTTAGATAGTTATAATAAGTCTTAGGTGAAACGAACTGATCAATAACTTTGAATTCAACACTCTTCTTCACTTTCTGAAGAACATTCACAACAGCCTGGTTAAATAAACGGGCACGAATGTTCGCCTGGTTGATTCCATTATCAATCATCTTATTATAATGTGAGTTATCTAATACTAGTAGTGATGAAATGAGATGTCCTTTTAATAGTTTAGCGCAATTGATAATTTCCTGATTGGATAAATCATCGACATTATCAATTTTTAGGTTTTTAATAATCTCAAGTGCTTCATCATCGGCATAGCATGCAACAACACAAAGCGGCCCAAGAAAATCAGCAGATCCTGTTTCTGCAGCCCCGATATGAGGATGCATACATAAATGATCTGAGTTTTTTTCCTGCTCAATCTTCTTTGCTAAACTTCTAGACCAATGCTTTGCTTCATGCACCGCATTCTGTCCTAAAAAGCTTGCTTCATAATCCGATGTCACTTCAATGTCACAGCCAATAGCATGAGCTTTTAAAAGAAGGTTCTCGCTTTCGAATGGAACCATCTGACTGTCATAAAACTTCTTCATCTTGTTTAAAATGTTTTCATTAATCAAAAATTTAATTGGCTCCACCATATTCACCTCACATGTATTATTTTATCATAAATTTCATTTTTTTGACAGTATAAATTTCATTTGTTATAATTAAGAACCGACAGTGTTAAGGAGGTAAGTGCTATGAGTTTTCTCGATTTGATTCTTATCGCTTTTTTGTTGTATATGTTTTTTAGTGGATATTCCAAAGGTTTTTTCTCAACACTTTATGATCTGCTCAGCTTCATCATTATGATGCTTTTTATCTATTTAAATGTTGAGACAATTTCTTCAATAATCCAGATTTATAAACCAGTAGATGATCCATTATCTCAGTTAGGGGGCTCTGTAGTGAATATGTTGATTGTTTTTATCATCATGTTCATTATTCTAGAAATCATAAGAAGACTGATAGGACTTCTTATTAAACCATTAATCACAAAATTAACAGATCACTTTGCCTTGACATCAATTGTAAATCACGTATTAGGGGCACTGCTTCACGGCTTAAAAGGTGCTTTTATAGCCTTTCTGGCGATGGTTATGTTTATTGTGCCATTTTTTGGTCCTGATATTCTTGTTGATTCTAAAATAGGACATTTAATCATTGAAGATGTGCCAATTATTTCAGAAACAGTATTAAATGAAGCAAGTGCTTATGGAAGTTTATTAAAAGGACAACATAACCTGCAATTAGAAGATAAAGATATATTAAGAAAAATGATTATAGCTAACAATCATGCCTATGATCATGGTCTACTTGACGAACATGATGCAATACAGTTTATTTATACTCAACTAGGCCCTGCCTTAATAAAACAGCAGGTAACTTTACCTAAAGAAGAAAAAATACAGTTTATCTTATTGTTAAATAAGACGCCTTATACAGAAACAGAAAAGAATATAATTTTAAATAATATAGGAAGTGAATAAAATGTTAGATAGTTATAAAGTCTTAGAATTTCCAAGAATTTTAAATCATATCGCAGGTACATGTCGTACAGAAATTGCGAAAAAGAAGATCTTACATCTAGAGATGTATGATAATTTAGCTGATTTGAACGAAGAACAGAATCGTTTAGAAGAAGCTATGACAATTCATCGTATTATGGGTACTTTGCCTCTTGCACCACTCAATGATATCAGTGCTTATCTTGCAAAGGCTAAGATGGATGGTATTCTCGCTCCTGAAGAATTAATGGCGATTGACCATATGTTAGAAAACATCTTTCAGGTCTCATCTTATTTTAATGCTTATGAAGGAGATATTATTCTATTAAGAGATCTCGTAGAAGGATTAGAAGGAGATAATGGTCTTCATATTGAAATCAATAGATGCATTATGCCTGATGGATCTATCAGTGATCACGCAAGTGAAACACTTTATCGTATTAGAAAAAGCATGCATGCATTAGAAGGACGTATTCGCCATTCAATGGAAGGCTATTTAAAAAGTGAAAAAAATTCTTTAAGTATGGATACTCTTTCAAGTAAAAATGACCGTTTAGTACTTGCAGTCAAGGCGCCTCATAAAAATGAGATTAAAGGCTTAGTTCATGCAACAAGTGCTTCTGGTCAAACATTCTTTATAGAGCCTGAAAGTGTTGTTGTTATGAATAATGAACTCAATGAGTTGAAAAGTCAGGAACAGACAGAAATCAATAAAATACTTCAAAGTCTAACTAGACGTGTCAAATACAACTATACAAGATTCTATTTTGATCAGGAACTCATGTCTGAACTTGATTTTATCTTTGCAAAAGCACGTTTTGGCTGTGATTATGATTGTGTAAAGCCTGATATCAATGAAACGGGTGTTCTCTCTTTAAAGCAGGCAAGACATCCCTTGATTGATCAGGAAAAGATAGTTCCTAACGATATTATTATTGATGGCAAGATGCTTATGATTACTGGTTCTAATACCGGTGGTAAAACAGTGGCTTTAAAAACAGCCGGTTTATTATCATTAATGGCTATTAGTGGATTAGCTGTTCCAGCTATTGACGCTTCTATTCCATTCTTTGATGCTGTTTATACAGATATTGGTGATGAACAGTCAATTGAACAATCACTTTCAACATATTCATCACATATGAAGAAGCTTATCTATATACTAGAACATGCCACATGTCGTTCTCTTATCCTGATTGATGAAATTGGTTCTGGTACAGATCCACAAGAAGGGGCTTGTCTAGGAGAAGCTATCTTAGATACTTTACTAAATCGTGACTGTCGTATTATCGCATCAACTCATTATGGCGAACTAAAAAGCTATGGTCAGACTAGAGATGATATTACGCTCGCATCAGTCGGATTTGATGTAGAAACAATGCGTCCTACATATCGCTTGAAGCTTCATTCAATTGGTTCTTCTTATGCCTTTGAAATTGCTGCATCTTTAGGATTAGATCATGAGATTATTGATCATGCTTTACATAATAAAGAAGAACGTATGAGCGAAGCAGAAAAGTTAACTGAAAAGCTGACTAAGCAGAGTGCAGAATTAGATGAGAAAGAAGAAAGAATCGATCAGTTACTTGCAGATAATGAAAAACTTCATAATCGTTATGAACATCAGCTTTCTATTGCCACAAAGCAGAAAGATCGTATTGTAGAAGAAGCACAGCAGGAAGCCAATAAGATGCTTGAAGAAGCTAAGAAAACAATTGATGAATTGACTAAAGATATCATGGATCAAGGTTCTTTAAAACCCCATCAAGTGACTGCAGCCAAACACGCATTAGACCAGCAGAAATATGAAAAGAAAGAAATTGTAAAGGTCCAGGACCATGTCTTCAAGAAGGGGGATCATGTCAAACTTGATAAGATGAATAGAGAAGGGGATGTACTTGAAGTTAAGAAACATGAACTGTTGATTGATTTAGGTGGTCTCCAGGCACGTGTAAAAGATACAGAAGTTACTTTTATGCATGGCGCCTCTAAGCCTCAGAAAGTAAAAAAAGCCGGTACTAGACAGCATATGAAGAAAACAGGACATTATGAAGTAAATGTTATTGGTATGCGTTATGAAGAAGCGATGAATATTGTTGAAAAGTTCTTAGATGATGCTCTATTACTTGGTTATCCTTCAGTACGTATTGTGCATGGTATGGGTAAAGGGATTTTACGTAATGGTATAAGAAAGAAGTTAGATCATCTCTCTTATGTCAAAGAATATCGTGATGGTGGCCCCAATGAGGGTGGTTTAGGTGTAACGGTGGTTAGCTTTGAATAAGAATCTAGATTATATTAAAAAGAAGCTCTCATTACTTCCTATGTCTCCTGGCTGTTATTTAATGAAGAATACAGAAGGAAAAGTCATTTATGTAGGAAAGGCGCGAAAACTGAAAAATCGCGTCTCTTCTTATTTTACAGGTGCACATAACTATAAAACAACAAAGCTTGTAGATCATATATGGGACTTTGACTATATTGTAACAGGCAGTGAAAAGGAAGCATTATTACTTGAAATCAACCTAATTAAGGACTATACACCTGAATACAACATCATGTTTATGGATAATACCTATTATCCTTATATTGAATTAACGGATGAAACTCATCCAAGACTTAAAATAGTAAGAAAAACAAAAAACAAAAAGAATAAGTACTTTGGTCCTTATCCTGATGCCACTGCAGCAAGAAATACCTTTAAATTATTAAATAAGCTTTACCCTTTAAGAAAATGTAATCATGTTCCAGATAAGCCATGCCTCTATTATTCATTACATCAATGCTTAGGGCCATGTATCAACGATATTGATAAGAGCCAGTATGATGAAATCCGAAAAGAACTGATTTCATTTATTCATGGTAATACCAAATCAAAGATTGATGAACTCAATGAAAAGATGATGACAGCCAGTGATAATCTACAATTCGAGCTTGCAAAAGAATATCGTGATCTCATTCGTTCTATAGAATATGTTACTGCCAAACAGAATGTTCAATTTGGTGACTATAAAGATAGAGATATTTTAGGCTATTATATTGATAAAGGTTATATCAGTATTCAGCTCTTCTTTATGCGTGAAGGTAAACTTCTCTATCATGATTTTAATCTTGAGCCTGTAGGAGAAGATTTTGAAGAAGATCTGATTCGTTTCTTAGTTACTTACTATCAAACACATCCTGAACCCTATGAACTACTTATTCCTCAAGATGTTGATTTAGAACTTTTATCTGAAATATTATCCTGTCATGTACTTCAGCCTCAAAGAGGTGATAAGAAATCCTTAGTAGAAATGGCTAATAAGAATGCGAAGGAAGCACTAGAAAAGAAGTTCTTATTAAAAGAGAAAACGGATGAAAAGACAATCCTGCCTATTATTGAATTAGGTAAAAAACTTGGTATTGAGACACCTCATACTATTGAGTTATATGATAACTCTAACATCCAGGGGGCTTATGCTGTTGCAGGTATGGTTGTTTATAAGGATGGTGTGCCTTCTAAAAAAGATTATCGTAAATATAAGATCAAGACAGTAGAAGGCCCTGATGATTATGCTAGTATGAAGGAGGTCATCTATAGACGTTATTATCGTCTTTTAATGGAACAAAAGGAAATGGCAGATCTTATTATTGTCGATGGTGGACTTGGACAAATTAAAGTAGCTAAAGAAGTTATCGACGGTTTGAATCTTCCTGTACATATCTGTGGGTTATCTAAGGATGATAAACATTCTACTGCCATGCTTCTAGATGAAAATGGCAATCAGGTACCTATTGATACAAAGAGTCCGTTATTCTTCCTTCTTACACGTATGCAGGATGAAGTGCATCGTTATGCTATTTCATTCCATCGCCAGGTCCGTTCTAAATCATTATTTAGTTCTATTCTTGATGAAGTAGATGGAATCGGCGAAGCACGTAAGAAGAAACTTCTTAATCATTTTAAAAGTGTCAAAAAGATGAAAGAAGCGTCGTTAGAAGAATTAGAAGCAGTGATTCCTAAAAATACAGCTTTGAAACTCTATGAAGTACTGCACAAAGAATAAACTATACACTCATCATGATATACTATATAATTGACACTAGAGAGCAGGTGATTTAATGGAAAATAAGCGCAAGTATCTGTTTGTTACAGTCATTGCATTATTTATCGTTTCATTCTATACTATTAATCTCCGTTTTGATCCATTCTATCGTGTCAATGGAATCAACAATGACAACAGAATGATTATCGAGAAATATCTAAGTAAAGAGGAACAGAAATATCTTGTAGAAAACAGAATCCCACTTTACCATTTTATGAAATTTATCAAGTATGATGACTTTTATCTTCCAAATTATCAATATTATGAACTACTAGAAAAGACTGGTCGCTATGACAACATTAAGATCATTCTTTCTACTGGTAATGAATTAGCCGGAAAACTTCTTGATAGTTTTAAGAACAATGCCTATGATCAAGCTAAAAAGTTAGTAGAGCATGATTTGGAATCAGGATATTTATATAATCAGAATTTTGATTTTGATAAATTAGAAATATATTACGAGATGAGACCACTATATGATGATTATAGTTATGTAGATGATACAGAACATTATATTGAATTATTAAAAAATCGTGGATTATCCGATAAATTAATTCGTTCTTTTTTTGCGGATGCTTGTAATAACTACTCACGTTATGGATTGACAACTCTCATGACTCAGGCTAATAATCATGAGATATTCTTAATTGCGGATCCTTCATCATTAATGACAACACTTAATGATACAAGTTATATAGGGGCTTATGTGCCACATAATCTTGTTCTGATGTCAGATATTCATCGTTTGAAATACGCTATGTATTTAGAGAATGATGCTTATGAAGCCTTAAAGAAGATGGTGGAAGCAATGCCTGATGATATTGCTGAAGATTTTTATGTCAAAGAAGCCTATGAAAGCTTCAATGATTTTCAATATTCAAATCCGGCTCTTGCCGGCAAAGATGAAAGACAGCTGGGTAGAACAGTGTCTATTGCTTCTAAATCCATTGCCTATCAGACATTTGAAACATCTGTCCTGTCACAATGGCTTGAAGCACATTCTTATGAATATGGCTTCATATTGCGTTATCCAAAGCGTATGGCTTCTTCTACAAATCATGTCTATGATTCTCATTATTATCGCTATGTAGGTAAGAAGACAGCCAATAAAATTTATAAAGAAAATAGCTGTATTGAAGAATATATTCAAAAGGAGGCAGTAAAATGAAGAAAATTGTAATCATGTCAGATAACCATGGTGATATGAATATGTTAACAGATATTAAAGTCCTAGAAGATGATGCAGATTACTATATCCATTGTGGTGATAGTGAATCCTATTCGCTTCAGGATTTAGATGGCTTTGTAGCTGTTAAAGGCAATAATGACTGGAGTCTTGATCTTCCTCAAACAGCAAGACTAGATATTGAAGGAAGGCATCTTCTCATCACTCATGGTCAGTTCTTTGGTTATTTTGACCGCGAAAAGAAAATGATTCAGTTCTTAAAAAAGTATAATGGAGATGTTTTGATCTCAGGTCACACACATATGCCTCTTGCGAAAAAAGAAAACGGCTTATGGCTTATTAATCCAGGCTCAACATCCTGGCCACGTGGTGGATCAAAACGTTCTTATGCAGTTGTAACGATTGATGATAAAAATGTAGATGTAATGATTAAAACTCTAGAATAGTGATACATTTAAATAAATAGGAATTGACATTTTATATCTTCCTATTATAATGAGCATGTAAAGTCAAATATAAAGATAGAGGAAGCGATGCATCAGAGTAATATGAGGAGTCGGCAGACTAAGAATCATATGAAAGGTAATCATCGCCGAAAGAAGATAAGCGGCAGCTTGTTGTCTTGGTGATTCAGGAAATACCTGTCTCACTCCTTCATGATGAAGAGGCGTTATCTTATCGGTAAAAGCTATACGATAACGTATGGTTTTTTTTCTATTTTTATATAGAAAGGGGAATTAATTATGAAAAAGACTTTAATTACGCTTGCAGCAGCAGCACTTGTATTATCAGGATGTGGATCATCTCCAAAAGAAGATGACAATACTTTTACAGTAGGCATGGAAGCCGCTTACCAGCCATTTAACTGGCAGACTTCTAAAAAGACAGATACTGCTGTTAAATTAGATGGTGGTGCAGGTTATGCAGATGGTTATGATGTTGTCGTTGCCAGCAAAATCGCAAAAAAGTTAGGTAAAAAACTTGTTGTAAAGAAGATTGCATGGGATGGTTTACAGCCAGCTGTAGAATCTGGTGAAATTGATGCAATTATCGCAGGTATGACTGCAGACAAGAAACGTGAAAAGGGATTAGATTTCACTACACCTTATTATCAGAGTGAAATGGTTATGATTGTAAGAAAGAACAGCACTATGACTTCATTCAATGATATCCAGCAGTTCTCAGGTTACAAGGTAACAGGTCAGAAGAATACAAACTATGATACAATCATTGACCAGATCAAGGGCGTTAAACATCAGACACCTAAATCAACTTACCCAGAATTAGTTGTAGCTTTACAGCAGGGTGATACAGATGGTATTACTGCAGAATTACCCGTTGCGAATGGTATCGTACAGGCCAACCCAGATCTTACAATTGTTAAGTTTGCAGATGGTCATAACTTCAATGTAGATACTGCAGTATCAATTGGATTAAAGAATAATACTCGTAAAACAGCTGAATTTAAAAATATTCAGAAGGCTTTAGACTCTATTTCACAGGAAGAAAGATTAAAAATCATGGAAGATGCTGTTAAAAGAGCACCTACTGATAAATAGGAGATAAAATGAAAATAGATTTTCAATATGCATGGAGCCAGTTAATTAATAATTGGCCTCTGTTCTGGTATGGTATTAAGATGACAATCGCTTTTGCGGTTGTTGGTACATTAGCTGGTCTTGTTTTAGGTCTTGTTATTGGTGCTATTCGTTGTGTGCCACTCGATCCTCTAGATAAGCCAGTCACAAGATTTTTTAAACAGTTAGGACGTTTTATTACAGGCTTTTATGTATGGGTATTTCGTGGAACACCTATGATGGTACAGGCCGTATTCCTTTATTATTTATTTAAGCCAGTATTAAATTGGAATAACTTCACTGCAGGTATGGTTATTATTTCAATCAATACAGCAGCTTATATGGCTGAAATCATTCGTAGTGGAATCCAGTCTATTGATGCTGGACAGATGGAAGCGGCTAAGTCTTTAGGTATGACAAATACTCAGACTATGATCAATATCATCTTCCCACAGGCTATCAAGAATACATTCCCATCACTTGGTAATCAGTTTATCGTTAATATTAAAGACAGCTGTATGTTAAATGCAATTTCAGTTGTTGAATTATTCTTCCAGGCACAATCAGTGGCTGGTACTAATATGAGATATATTGAAGTATATCTTGTTGTTGCTATTCTTTATTTAATTCTTACAACTGTTGCAACATTTGTGCTTAACTACATTGAAAAGAAAATCAATAAGACAAACACAGTAAGTATCAAGGATAACTGCGCATAAGGAGAAAAAAATGGATACAGTCATTGAAATTAAACATTTAGAAAAACATTTTGGAAACCTCCGTGTTCTTAATGATATTGATTTTACTATTGAACGTGGTAAGGTTGTGACTATTATTGGTTCAAGTGGTTCTGGTAAGAGTACATTATTAAGATGTATTAACTTATTAGAAGTTCCTGATGCAGGAGAAATCTTATTTAATGGTCAGAATATTTTAAAGGGAGATATGGATGCTTCTACTTATCGTAGTAAAGTAGGTATGGTATTCCAGAACTTCAATTTATTTAGTAATAAGACAGTATTAGAAAACTGTATGATTGGACAGATCAAAGTATTAAAGAAATCTAAAGAAGAAGCACGTGAGGAAGCTATGAAACAGCTTAAGGCTGTTGGTATGGATAAATTTGCAGATGCATCAAGCACAAAGCTTTCTGGTGGTCAGAAACAGCGCGTAGCCATTGCAAGAGCATTATGCATGAAGCCTGAAGTTCTTCTATTTGATGAACCTACAAGTGCTTTAGACCCTGAAATGGTAGGGGATGTATTAGATGTAATGAAGCAACTTGCAAAAGAAGGTTTAACAATGGCTGTTGTTACTCACGAAATGCAGTTTGCAAGAGAAGTCAGCGATGTAGTATGTTTCATGGATCAGGGTGTTATTGCAGAAATGGGTACACCTGAAGAAGTATTTGAACATCCAAAGACAGAACGTGCTCAGCAGTTCTTATCACGTTATTCTAATAGATAAAATATTTACTTGAGAGACGGTTAAAACGCCGTCTCTTTTAATTTAACGTAATAAAGAAAAAGACTAGAGAGCAACTCTAGTCCAAGATAAAATAAAAACCTCGGATGACCCGAGGTTGTTTTTAGATGGCGTCCACGAGGGGATTCGAACCCATGACCGCACGCTTAGAAGGCGTGTGCTCTATCCAGCTGAGCTACGTAGACATTTGATTTCCGACTGCTCATTCATATTACCATACAATACAACATTATGCAATACTTAAAGCTTAAAAAAATGAAAGAAATATGATTTAAAACCTTTATATAGGTTTTATCAAAATAAAAACCCCGGTTAATCCGAGGTTATTTTCAGATGGCGTCCACGAGGGGATTCGAACCCATGACCGCACGCTTAGAAGGCGTGTGCTCTATCCAGCTGAGCTACGTAGACATTTCTTTTTGACTGCTCAAGTATAATATCATGACTTTTCATGTAATGCAAGTATTTTTTTACATAATTATAAGTGTTGACATAATTAATTATTTTCACATATAATATCGTCGGTTTGGCACAACTAACATATGTTAGTTAAGACTAAATAAGGAGATGACTATGAAATACATTTGGATACTATTAGGCTTTATTAGCTTATTTCTTGGTACTATAGGAATTGTTTTTCCTATACTTCCTACTGTTCCTTTTTATATGGCGACAGTATTCTGTTTTGCAAGAAGTTCGGAAACGCTTCATAACTGGTTTATGCATACAAAACTCTATAAAAAGCATCTTAATAGCTTTGTTAAAAACAGATCCATGACACTGATGACAAAATGCAAGATTATGGGTATGGTAACAGTTGTCATGTTAATTGGATTTATATGTATGAAAAATGTTCCTATAGGTAGACTATGTATAGTTATTGTATGGATTTTTCATATTTTATATTTCTTTATTCGCATTAAGACTATAAACAAGGAAGATGCAGTTAATGAATAAAGTAGAAAAGAAAAGGCTTAAAGAACAACAGACTATAGAAAAGATGATTCATCTTTATTGTAAAAAGAACCATCATACGAGTAAGCTATGTCCTGAATGTCAGGAATTACTCGATTATGCGAAAGCACGTAGTCGAAGATGTCCATTTATGGAAGAAAAGACATTCTGTGCACACTGTAAGGTGCATTGTTATAAGCCTGAAATGAGAGAAAGAATCAGACAGGTGATGCGTTATAGTGGTCCTAGAATGCTGATCTATGATCCCAAAACAGCCTTATGGCATATGCTATGCACAATAAAAGAAAGGGTATTAAAATGATTAAAACCAGACTTATAAAACTATTGTCTCACTCTAAGAAATATATAGCCTATACAGTCTTCTGGCAATGGATTGCTTTACTTGCACAAGTCACTGCAGTCTTTACTATTGCGGATTTATTAGGATATGTATTAGAAAACACTCTTACTATGAGTCACCTTAAAACTACATTTATATTATTACTTGGAGTCATTGTCATTCGCTATACATGTGAACGTATGAGTGCCCGTACGTCTTATCTAGCAAGTGTTGATGTAAAACGTATATTAAGAGAAAAGATTTATGATAAGATGCTTAAACTTGGTGCTTCTTATAGTGAACACGTCTCTTCATCTGAAATCGTGCAAGTTTCTACAGAAGGGGTAGAACAGCTAGAAACGTATTTTGGCAAGTATCTCCCACAGTTATTTTATAGCTTACTTGCACCTATTACATTATTTATTATTCTATGTCGTGTGAACTTCAAAGCAAGTATTATTCTATTAATCTGTGTTCCTCTTATTCCTATGTCCATTGTCGCTGTACAGAAGTTTGCGAAAAAACTATTAAGCAATTACTGGTCTACCTATACCGGACTCGGTGATTCATTCCTAGAAAACCTACAAGGTTTAACAACTCTTAAAATCTATCAGGCAGATAAGCTGAAGGCTAAAGAAATGGACCAAGAATCTGAGAAGTTCCGTAAGATCACAATGAAGGTTCTCACAATGCAGCTTAATTCTATAAGTGTCATGGATATTGTTGCGTATGGTGGAGCAGCAGTCGGTATGATCATTGCCCTATTAGAATATCTTCATGGAGAAATCAATATGCAAGGAACTCTCTGCATCATCCTTCTAGCCAGTGAGTTCTTCCTCCCGTTAAGATTACTTGGTTCATTCTTCCATATCGCCATGAATGGGATGGCAGCCAGTGATAAGATCTTCAAGATTCTTGATTTACCAGAAACAAGTGCAGGAACAGAAGTATTACCTGAAAGTGAATTAAATATCGTATTCAATGATGTGCATTTCTCATATGACGAAGTTAGAGATATTTTAAAAGGGATTGATATGACATTACCTCAAGGTACATTTATTTCTCTTGTGGGAGAATCTGGATGTGGTAAGAGTACAATTGCAGGTATTCTTGCAGGGAAGAATAAAGGCTATAGAGGAGATATTACAATCGGTGGCGTTCATCTCAATAATATTAATGAAAAAGATTTAATGAATCATGTTGCTTTAGTAAGACATAATAGTTATTTATTTAAAGGCACAGTTGAAGATAATCTTCGTATGGCTTGTCCTGATGCTACCAAACAGGAATTAGAAGATGCACTTGAAAAAGTCAATCTTTTAGGTTTTCTCAACACTCAGGATGGTATAAACACAAAACTATTAGAAAAAGCATCTAACTTATCTGGTGGTCAGTGTCAAAGACTCGCTATTGCGCGTGCTTTACTTAAGAAGGATACCTCTATTTATATTTTTGATGAAGCCGCTTCTAATATCGATATTGAAAGTGAAGAACTGATCATGAATGTCATTCATGAATTAGCAAAAACAAAAACAGTACTACTTATCTCTCATAGACTAGCCAATGTAGTAAAGAGTGATATGATCTATTTCTTGCAGGATGGATCAATCAAAGAAAGTGGTACACATGAAGAGTTGATGAAACAAAATGGTGCCTACCAGCATCTTTATGAAAGCCAGATGGCTTTAGAAAACTATGGAAAGGAAGGAACTCTATAATGAATCAAACAAAACGTAGGAGTGCTATTCAAATCATGGGTCAACTGATTGGCTTAGTTAAACCACTTCTTATTTTTATGATATCTGCGATTCTTCTAGGTACAATCGGTTATCTATGTACCATCTTCCTAACTATTCTTGCTGGACAGGTGCTTGCTCATGGACTCATTCCACAGTTATTCTTTCGAATGAAAAATACTAGACTTGTCTATATGCCTATTCAAACAATCATGACTATTATGATTGTCATCGCTTTATTACGTGGTATTCTTCATTACCTTGAACAGTATTGCAACCATTATATTGCCTTTAGATTATTGGCTATCATTCGTCATAAGGTCTTTGCAGCATTACAGAAGCTCTGCCCTGCAAAATTGGAATCCCGTGATAAAGGAAATCTTATTTCCATCATTACAACAGATATAGAATTACTTGAAGTATTTTATGCACATACTATTTCACCAATTGCGATTGCTTTGTTGACTTCTTTAATCATGGTAGTCTTTATTGGTCATTATCATATTCTTGCAGGATTACTTGCTTTGGTGGCTTATATTGTTGTGGGCGTTGTTATTCCTATTATTAATGGTAAATTAGGAAGCGAAGAAGGAATGGCTTTTCGTACACAGTTCGGTGAATTAAATAGCTTTGTATTAGATTCATTACGTGGATTAGATGAAACAATCCAATATGGTCAAGGTAAAAAAAGAAAACAGGAAATCAGCGAACGTTCAAAAGATCTTTCAGACATGCAGAACTACTTAAGCTATCGAGAAGGGGAGCAGCGCTCTATAACAAATACGGTGATTCTCTTAGCTTCTTTCGGTATGCTTTTCTTAACTCTCTTCCTTTACCTGAATCATGAATTAGGCTTTGAAGGCATTATTACATGTACACTTGCTATGATGGGTTCTTTTGGTCCAGTCGTTGCTTTATCTAGTCTATCTAATAACCTGAATCAGACTCTTGCAAGTGGTGAACGTGTATTATCATTACTTGAAGAACAGCCTTTAGTTGAAGAAGTAGAAGGTGATCAAGAAATGAGTGATTCATTTAAGGGCGCACAAATAGATCATGTCACTTTCTCATATGATGATGAAACAATTCTTGATGACTATTCGTTAAAGCTCGAACCAGGAAAGATTACAGGTATACATGGTGTCAGTGGTTCTGGTAAGTCTACTTTACTTAAGCTATTAATGCGTTTCTGGAATATTAATCAAGGTTCTATTACTATAGATGGAGATGAAATCAAACAGATTCCTACAAAACACCTGAGAGATATGGAAAGCTATGTCACTCAGGAAACACATCTCTTCCATGACTCTATTGCGAATAATATCGCAATCGCAAAACCTGATGCCTCACGCGCTGAGATTATGGAAGCAGCCAAGAAAGCTTCTATTCATGATTTTATTATGACCTTACCAAAAGGATATGATACAGAAGTAGGGGAATTAGGTGATACATTATCAGGTGGAGAAAAACAGAGAATCGGAATTGCTCGTGCTTTCTTACATGATGCACCGATGATTCTTATGGATGAACCAACATCTAACTTAGATTCACTCAATGAAGGTATTATTCTAAAATCATTAAAGGAATCTTCAGAAGAAAAAACAATCGTACTCGTTTCTCATAGAGTATCTACTATGAATATTGCAGATACTGTTTATGAAATGAAAGATGGAAGAATTTCTTAATAAGAGGATGTTTATACATCCTTTTTTCATGATAATATAAAATTGAGGTGAATATTATGTTGTGTGATTATCATGTACATACTATCTATAGTGATGACTCAGTGTACAAAATGGAAGATGTTATTAAGAATGGCATCAAAAAAGGAATAAATGAATTATGTTTTACTGATCATGTTGATTATGGAATCAAAAGAGATGTAGATGATCCTCTTGGTCCCGTATATCTTAATGGTCAGCCAATTTCTAATGTTGATTATCCTGAATATTATAAGGAATATCTATACTTAAAAGAGAAATATAAAGACCAGATGACTTTAAAGTTTGGATTGGAATTTGGTATTCAAGTACATACCATTCCAAAATATGAAGCTTTGTTTAAACAATATCCTTTTGATTTTATTATTCTTTCCATTCATCAAGTAGATGATCTGGAATTCTGGACAGGAGATTACCAAAAGGGAAGAACAGAAAAAGAATATTATGAAAGATATTATCAGGAGTTATATGATGTCGTGAATCTCTATCATGATTATAGTGTTCTAGGTCACATGGATCTTATTAAACGTTATGATGATCATGATGGTTATGACAGCTTTAATAACCATAAAGAAATGATTACGCAAATTCTTGAGACAGTCATAAAAGATGGCAAAGGAATTGAAATCAACACTTCTTCTGTACGTTATGAGATAGGTGATCTGACACCTTCTAGAGATATCTTAAAGTTATATTTAAAACTAGGTGGTACAATTATTACAATCGGCAGTGATAGTCATCAAGAAGATCATTTAGGTGCTTATATAGAGGATACAAAAAAAGAACTAAAAGAACTCGGCTTTAAACAATATTGTACTTATAATCAAATGGTTCCAGAATTTCATGATTTATAATATTCAAAAAAGATTGAATAAACCATGTGTTTCTTAATTTTGAAGAAAATACAAGTATTTTTATGTAAAAAAAGGCTTGCATTGCATCTCTTGGCATGTTATTATACATGAGCAGTCAAGAGAAATGTCTACGTAGCTCAGCTGGATAGAGCACACGCCTTCTAAGCGTGCGGTCATGGGTTCGAATCCCCTCGTGGACGCCATCTAACAACTACCTCGGTTTATCCGAGGTTTTTTTGTATATTATTTTAAAAAGAATTTATTTATAACGCCTTATTATAGGCATTATGAGCGCTATCTTACGAGAAATATTTATCAAAATCCTTTATAATCATAGATGTAGAAAGGAATTGGTGATGAATATGTTAAAAAATGAACACTCTTTATATCGTTTGATGAATATTTATATGAATGATTCCCTTGCCGGAATTCGTTTCTTTTATAATATTAAGTGGCCAGAAGGCTATCATTGTGAGGAATGTGGCAGTTCTCATTATATATATGATCAGGAAAACAGATGCTTCATATGTGCAAAATGTGGTCATAAAGAAGATCTACTCGCACATACTGTTTTTTCTGAATGTCTCGATAATCCAAATTCACTTATATTAGGATTATATTTATGTTTGACAAGTAAACGCAGAGTAAGTCAAAAGGAACTCGCTCAGTTGGTATCTATTCCGGTTAAGAGTGCTGCCATTTTGATTAAAAACACTGAAATGCTAGATGAATGTAATATCAGAGAAGATATTATTAAAAAGATGTTTGAGAATAATGAAAGTCCCTTATTAAAAAATGTATCTTATACTAAAAACAATCAGTCAAATCGTGCTATAATACCTACGAAAGCAGGGTGATTAGTATGACAGAAACAACTGGTTCAATCATTAATATAGTAAATACAGGTCAAACAATTACATTAACAGTAAGATATGTGGTCAATCATCATGTATATGCCCTTAAAGAAGAAGCTGTTTTAAAACCAGCAAAACAATTACTTTTGTTTAAGTCAAAAAGAAAAGTACCTGTATTAGGTACTTTAAGAGTAGGGCAGGAAGTCGCTGTCTATTATGATGAAAAACATCCAAGTGCTGCTTATCTAAAAGATAACATCAAATAGAGCGTTTATAAGCCTCTAAAAAGATGATAAAGGACAAAAAGGCAAGCCATTCAAAAAGACCTGTAATATCTGCAAGAAAGCATAGTACAGACGTTAACATGATACATAATGACATCAACAGCTGTAATAATTTATAAGCTAAGTATGTATTGGTTTGATGTAAGTCATAGAGAATCATTGCGAGAGTGCTGACTACAAATATGATTCCAACAAAACCAGCATAAGTGTGACATTCTGAAAAGAAATCATGACTTGACCTTTTAAAGGGCATAAATAAGCTGATTATGAGACATATCCCTGATATATGGACAAGTGCTTTGCGTTTGGTTATCTTATAGAGCTGATACCAGTAATATATCAAAAACATAAAAAAGAAGCACTGCATTGGATAATGATATTGTGCCATGCTCATGACACCCGATAGATTATTGCGTATTGGACTGAGTCTTGTCGCAAAATAGGCAAGTATTGTAAGAAAAATGATGTGTACCATAAAAACCTCCTGCTTCATTATAACGGCTTCTATTTGAGAAGAGTAGAAAGATATGCTAAAATATATTAAATGTGATAGGTTGAACATATTGAAAGGAGTATTATGAAACACAATAATGTTAAAATCATGCCTCTAGGTGGTCAGGCCGAAGTAGGCAAGAGTATGTACAGTATAGAAGTTAATGGAAAGATCTTCATCATTGATGCTGGTTATCGTTTCCCAGATTTGGATAAACTTGGTGTTGATATTATCATTCCAAGTTTTGATTATTTAATTGAAAGAAAGAAGGATATTGTTGCTATTATTATTACACATGCACATAATGATGTAATGGCTGCACTTCCTTACTTATTGAATGCAGTTCAGGGTGTTCCTGTCTATGCACCTAGTTTAACAGCCGATTTAATTGAAATGATGATTGATCATTATCAGAGACATCAGAAAAAGAATCTTCATATGGAATTGATTCGTGTAAGACGTGATGATTCTATTAAGATTGCAGGTATTCCAGTAGAATTCTTCCCTGAAACACATTCTATTCCAGGAAGTGTTGGTGTTGCTATCTGGACACCTGATGGATATGTTGTTTATGGTGGAGAATTTATTATTGATTTTGGTTCTCCTGAAGGATTTAGATGTAATATCCAAAAGATGATGGAAATTGGTAAGAAAGGCGTTCTTGCCTTAATGGTTGAATCTTCAGGAGCAAGCAATCCTGGTTATACTTCACCAAATCATAAACTTACAAATAAGATTGAATCTATGTTTGAAGATGCATCTGGTAGAATTATTATTTCCTCTTATGCCCAGAATGTCTTTAGAACAAAAGAAATTGTCGAACTCACTAAAAAGTATCATCGTCAGATTGTCTTCTATGGACGTGATAAATATGACCAGACAAATAGTATTATTCGTCTAGAAAGAACAACACATAAGCCTGTTATTACTGTTCCAAGTAAATATCTTGGCAAGAAAGAAAATGTTGGTATTCCCGCTAAGGATTCAAGTTATGTTATTCTTTTAAGTGGTGCACCTAATACTATTTATAGTGATATTTGTGATATTCTTGATGGTGGCGATGAATTATTAAAGATCAGAGAAGGCGATACATTTATTGTTGCTTCTCCGGTACTACCTGGTACTGAAAAGATTGCGAATAAAGCTCAGAATGATTTATTCAGAACACCAGCAGATGTTCATATTCTTAAGAATAAGCAATTACCTTCAATGCATGCATCTATTGAAGACATTAAAGTATTTATTCAGTTATTTAACCCTAAATACTATGTACCAATTAAAGGTGAATACCGTCGTTTTGTAGCCAATGCACATATCGCAAATGAAATGGGTATTGATAATGATCATATTGTGATTTTAGATAATGGTGAAAAGTGTACTTTCAAAAATGGACAACTTGAAGAGGGTAGAGAAGTGATTGAAATCGAAGATGTCATGATTGATGGTATCGGCGTTGGAGATGTGGGTGAAAAGGTTATTGATGACCGTATTCAGTTATCTAATGATGGTATTGTTGTTGTAGGTGTCACTATTGATGCACGCACAAAAGAAATTATTGCCCAGACAGACTGTCAGACTCGAGGATTTGTTTATTTAAAAGATTCTGGTTATGTCATCAAAGAAATCATTAACATCTGTGAAGGCGTTGTCTCTAAGTTAAAAGATAATCCCCAGATGGATGTTCAGGATATACGTAATGAGATGAAAGAACTATCTATGCGTTATATTATGAAAGAAACAGGGAAAAAACCTGTATTTATTGGTGTTGTAGTAGAAATCTAAGCAGGATTTATTCCTGCTTTTTACAACTATGGAAGGGAGTGAAAATATGGCTGAAAAGAAAACAAAAAAGCCTAAAAAAGCACCTGTATCAAAACAGCCGAAAAAAGAAGAAAATAAATCTAACAAGATAAAAACAAGATTAATTGCTTTGTTTTTATTATTTATATTCTTTATAAGCATATGTCAATTAGGAATCGTAGGTAGATTTTTCCATACACTTATGGTTTATATTTTTGGTAGTATGATGATTTATCCAATTCTTATCATACTTTCTATTATATCTGCTTATTTTGTTGTTAAGGGTGAGTCTCCTAAATGGAAGGGACCTCAGACAGTAGGACTGATTATGATGATTATTGGTATACTGCTTATTTGTACATATGTGGGTAATATGCATTCAACAGGTAGTATGAATAATTATATAAAGCATGATGGTGTGACAAGCGGAGGTCTTATCGGATCATTATTATATGCTCCTTTAAGTGCTTTATTTTCTCCTATTGGAACTCTTATTTTTGGTATTATTTTGCTGCTAGCTGGTCTTGTATTATTCTCTAGTAAGTATATTCATCAATACAAAATAAAGCAGAATGAACAGGAAGCACAAAATGCAGTAGAAGTGTTTGAAAATAAGAAAGAGAAAACTAAAGTCAAAGATTTCTTTGCCCCTAAACAGAAAGAAAAAGGATTCTTCCCAGATAAAGTATTTGAAGAGAAAGAACCTTTAAAGGAACCGGATATTGACCTCACTTTCAATCAAAAGAGCATGCGTCTTGATATTGAAAAGAAGAGACCTAAAAAGATGGAATACAAAGACGGTGTTTATCAGCTTCCTTCATTTGATTTACTGAATCCTATTCGTAATACCGGCAATTTATCAGAAGAAGCCAAACATGCAAAAAGTACAGGCAAGATTCTTGAAAACATGTTTGAAGAATTCGGTGTCAATGCGAATGTAGTACATCTCTATATTGGACCCACTGTTACTAAATTTGAAATCAAGTTAGAAGCAGGAACACGAGTTAATCGAATATTACAGTTGCAAGATGATATTCAGCTTGCTTTAGCTGCAAAAGAAATTAGAATTGAAGCACCTATTCCAGGCAAGCCTTATGTAGGTATCGAAGTACCTAATAAAACAGCAGCTATGGTTCCATTTAATGAAGTCTATCAGCTTTCTATGCGTGATCATACATGGGATAATAAGTTAGCTGTTCCACTTGGTAAAGATGTATCTGGTAACTTGATTGTTGCAGAACTCAATAAGATGCCTCATTTACTTATTGCAGGAGCAACTGGTTCAGGTAAATCAGTCTGTGTGAATTCTATTATTACTTCTATTCTTATGAAAGCAACACCAGATGAAGTAAGACTCATTCTTGTTGACCCTAAAAAGGTTGAATTATCTAACTATAATGGCGTACCTCATTTATTATCTCCTGTTGTCACTGATCCTAAAAAAGCAGCTGGAGTATTACAGCAGGTTGTTGCAGAAATGGAAAGACGTTATGAAGTGTTCGCAGATAATGGACAGCGTAATATGGAATCTTATAATGTCTATGCAAAGAAGTTTAATGAAAAAGCCAAAGAAGAAGATAAAAAAGAAATCATGCCTTATCATGTTGTCATCCTAGATGAAGTAGCTGATTTAATGATGGTCGCTTCTAAAACAGTAGAAGACTGTATTATGCGTATTTCACAGATGGCACGTGCGGCAGGTATTCATCTTATTGTCGCAACACAAAGACCATCTACTGATATTATTACTGGTGTTATCAAAGCGAATATTCCATCACGTATTGCCTTTGCAGTGTCTTCTAGTGTTGACTCACGTACAATATTAGATGCAACAGGAGCTGAAAAACTGCTTGGAAAAGGGGATATGCTCTTTAGTCCAATGGGTTCTAGCTCACCAGTACGTGTACAGGGTGCATTTGTCGCAGATGAAGAAGTGAGTCGTGTTGTAGAGTTTGTTTCTAAACAGATGGATGCAAACTATGATGATAATTATGTCAATGCGAAAGAAGTATCAAATGGCGGATCTTCAGTCAATGATTCTTTAAATGATACAGAAGAAGAATATGAAGAATGCCGTGAATTTGTCATTAAAGAACAACGTGCAAGTACTTCTTTATTACAAAGAAGATTCAGAATTGGCTATAATAAAGCAGCTCGTATCATGGATCAGTTAGAACAAAATGGTGTTATTGGTCCACAGATAGGTTCTAAACCAAGGGAAGTTTATATTCGAGGTTATAGCGAAGAAGATATTTAGGATATCTTCTTTTTTTGATTAATTAAGCGGTAACACTTTATAAAGTAGCATTAAAGTGTTAAAATGATCATATATCAAAAGGAGGAATTGAATAATATGAAAAAGCTTATGGCATCTGCTGTAGTACTTTCAATGGTACTCGTTGGCTGCGGTTCAGGTAAAGATTCTAAAAAACCAGAAATCGCTTTAGTCACTGACTCTGGAGGAATTAACGATAAGTCGTTCAACCAGTCAGCTTGGGAAGCGGTAAAAGAGTATGGAACTAAGAATGATAAAGGTTATAAATATTATAAACCTGCTTCATTCGATACTGCTGGTTATAAGGATCAGATCAAGAACGCTGTTGACAATGGTGCAAAAGTCGTTGTTTTACCAGGATTCAAATTCGCTGCTGCATTAGGAACTATTCAGAATGAAGCAAAATATAAGAACGTTAAGTTCATTGCGATTGACTTCACACCTACTGATGAAAAAGACAATCCTGTTGACATTGCGAAAAATGTTTACTGTGCAACTTATAAGGAACAGCAGCCAGGTTATTTAGCTGGCTATGCTGCTGTAAAAGATGGCTACACAAAGATTGGTTTCATGGGTGGTATGGCACTTCCTGCAGTAATTAACTATGGTTATGGTTTCTTACAGGGTGCTAACGCTGCTGCAAAGGAAATGAAGGTAAACGTTAGTGCAAAGTATACTTACGTTAATAACTTCAATGAATCTCCAGAAATCAAAACTAAAGCTACTGGATGGTATAATAGCGGAACTGAAGTTATCTTCTCTTGTGGTGGTCAGATTTGTAACTCTATCTTCGCAGCTGCAGAAGATACTAACAAGAAGTCTATTGGTGTAGATAGTGACCAGAAAGATGATTCTAAGACTGTTATCACTTCAGCTATGAAGGGTGTTAAACAGACTGTATTTGATGAAATCACTAATGCTTACAACAATAAGTTTGAAGGTGGCGCTCATTTATTAGGTGCAGAAGATAACTATATTGGACTTTCATCTGATTTCTCAAGATTAAAGAAATTCAAGAAAGCTGATTACGATAAAGTATTCAAAGAAGTAAAAGATGAAAAGATTAAAATCCTAACTAATGCGGATGTAGATCCAAATGCAAAAGGTGATCCAAATACAAAAGTATTAAAGGATACTTTAACTAACGTAACAGTATCTTACGAAAATTAAATAAAACCTATAAAAGTGGCTTCGGCCACTTTTTTTATGTGCGTTTACACTGATTTAGAGGTGGAATAAAAATTCCTATGATCTTCTTGGTTTATCAGCAGATGAAAGTGACAGTATTGCTCAAAAGCATAAGCCTCCTATATTGTTAAAAACAATAGACTTTTAGAACGAAAAAGAAGCAGTCTATAAAAAAATAGAAACTGTGTGTATAATTGCAAGTAATGGAGATGTTTATAAATGTTTTGGAACAAATAATAGAGTATTCCCTGATATTGATTTAAGAGAAAGACTTTATGGTGTTATAGCGTCACATAATCATCCTATTGATGAAACGGCTTCTTCCTTTAGTAGTGCAGATAGATATATGTTTTCTCACTTTAATCTAATTTCATTAAGGGGATGCGATGAAACTTATGTATATAAACTATCTAAAAAAATTTAACTAGTGATGAAGTGCTAGAAAATTGGATAATATATGACAATTATTTGCATTGTTCCAATATTTATAAAGTTCAGGAAATGAAAGTGGATTATGGGAGATGGAAGAATGAAAACAAATGAAGAAAAAATGGATGAAGAGCTTACTGAATTATTTACAAACTATGGAAGAGAATTAAAGAGAATAGAAAAAGAGGCTAAAGAAAATGGAGAGTGGTTAGAAATTGGACTTGATTCTAATCAGCATTTATTTAAGAAACTAAATGATGAAGTGAAGAAAAAAGAAAAAAAAGATTATAGCAAAATATAAAGAGCAGTAATTAAAAAAACAGATTTTGAGAGGTGGTGTCAATTGATTATGACACCTTTTTAATTACACAAAAGTAGGAGGTTAAAGGCACATGTCTAATAAGATAGGCAGACAGACTCCTACGAATAGTTACATTATCCCCTATAAAAGCATGTTAGGGAATGAGGCTATAGAACTATACAACAATACCACACGCAATGCTATGGAATGGCAGGAGATACAGATGATGGATATAATGGCTGTCGATAAAGACGGTCAGTGGGTCCATATAAAATATGGATATTCAATACCGAGACGTAACGGGAAGTCTGAAATCCTTGTCATGAGAGAAATGTAGGGGCTGCTCATATAGAAGAGGAACTTAAAGGTACTTTCATCAGTAATTATGTAGAATATATTTAAGATGTCATACAGTCATGAATTATGTATTATCAAAAAATGCAAATGGGATTAAAACAATTTCTACTACCTAAGAATACTATTACAAACAAATGAAGATATTGTAGTTTTCAGAACTTGTAGTGAAGACTACTTCAAAGAGTATGAAATCGGTGAATGCTTTCAGATAGATCAGTTCTTAAGCATGAGTATTACACGTATAGGTCCATTCGCAAGAGGTATAAACTATACAAGATTTATATTAATAAAAACACATCAGGGTGTGCTTTTATTAATCAATTAAGCTATTATAAAAAACAAAAAGAATTGCTTATTGACAAAAGTATGTTCCTCAGAGTACTTTAAAGAAAAAGGAATCTCATAGAGATGGAGGTTATATGTAATGGATAATATTCAGCAAGTAGAAATGACTGAAGAGGAAGAAAGAGAATACTGGAAAGATAGAATGAATGAAAGAATTCTTTCTCATAGAGTATCTGAAGAAGAAATGAAAAAAATTTTGGCTGAAAAGAAAAAGCAAAGAGATAAATTAAAAAGAAGAAAATAAAGAAATTTATGAGAACAAACATCAGCAATAGCTGATGTCTTTTATTTAAGGATGTGATGCTTATCGAATGTATTAATTATTATGAATGAATAGGAGGAATAAAATGGAGGATACAATGTCTAAAAGAATAGGCAGACAAACTCAGTCTTGTAACTTACACTTACTGTTTTCATATTGCTTTTCGTCCACTGCTTAACATACTCTTTTTGATCAAACTTTTCTTTTTCCATATTGAATTACCTAAAATACTAATTTCAAAACAATTATAATCAAAAGAATTAATGTCATAATTTGAACGATGTCAGTGGTATCTTTTAAAAACTTGCTTAATTTTTTCATTCAAATCATTCCTTTCCTTTCTTGATTATATCATATTAATTATTTTTACAAATCAATCTCTTATCAAATTTCTTATTTTGTACATGTTTCTTTATATTCAAAAAACCATTTAGTTATTTTTAAAGTAAGTAATTTATAGTATAATAGGATAAGAGGTGAGAATATTGGAATATGCTATTGAAATGCTTAATATCACAAAAGAATTCCCTGGTATTAAAGCAAACGACGATATTACTCTTCAAGTAAAAAAAGGCGAAATTCATGCTTTATTAGGTGAGAATGGTGCTGGTAAATCTACTTTGATGAGTATTTTATTTGGTCTTTATCAGCCTGATATGGGTGAAATAAAGATTAATGGACAAAGCGTTAAAATCAATGACCCAAATGATGCCAATAAATATAACATTGGTATGGTGCATCAACATTTTAAGCTTGTTCATAATTTCACTGTATTGGAAAACATTATTTTAGGTGTTGAAGAGAAAGGGTTATTTGATAAGCTCAAGACAGATAATGCACGCAAGAAGGTGATGAGCTTATCTGAAAAATATCATTTAAACATTGATCCAGATGCAAAGATCGAAGATATTACTGTTGGTATGCAGCAGCGTGTAGAAATCTTAAAGATGTTATATAGAAATAATGATATCTTGATTTTTGATGAACCTACAGCAGTACTCACTCCACAGGAAATTGATGAGTTAATGAAAATCATGAAGGAACTTATTAAGGAAGGGAAATCCATCATTTTCATTACTCATAAGTTAAATGAAATTAAAGCAGTAGCGGATCGCTGTACAATCATTCGTAAGGGACGTTATGTTGGTACAGTCAATGTAGCTGATGTCACTAAAGAACAGTTATCAGAAATGATGGTTGGTCATAAGGTAAACTTGACAGTCACTAAAGATGATCATGAACCATCTGATGTTGTATTAAAGGTTGACCATTTGAGCTATCAGCCTAAGACTTCAGATAAACTTCTTTTAAATGATGTTTCATTTGAAGTAAGAAAAGGTGAAATTGTTTGTATTGCTGGTATTGATGGCAATGGTCAGAGTGAATTGATCTATAACTTAACTGGACTTGAACAGCCTAATATGGGTCATGTTTACTTAAATGATGATGAAATTACACATAAGAGTATTCGTTATCGTAATGACCATGGGTTATCTCATATCCCAGAAGATCGTCATAAACATGGGTTAGTTCTTGATTATACTCTTGGTGAAAACTTGATTTTAAAATCATATTATAAGAAAGACTTCCAGAATCATGGCATTATTAATTTTGACGCAATGAATACTTATGCTGATCGTCTTATTGAAGAATATGATGTACGTTCAGGTGAAGGTAGAAATTCTATTGTGCGTGGTATGTCTGGTGGTAACCAGCAGAAAGCCATTATTGCGAGAGAAGTAGAACAGAATGATGACCTACTTATTGCAGTACAGCCTACACGTGGTCTAGATGTTGGGGCTATTGAATTTATTCATAAGCAGATTGTTAAGACAAGAGACAACAATAAAGCAGTATTACTTGTATCACTTGAACTTGATGAAGTTATGAACTTATCAGATCGTATTTTAGTTATGTATGAAGGGGAAATCGTTGCGGATCTTAATCCAAAAGAGACTACTATTCAGGAATTAGGACTTTATATGGCAGGTTCTAAGAGAGGAGAAGGTTATGAAAAGTAATAAACCCGCTTTAATGGAACGTGCCAGCTTCAAATCAATTGTGTCTTCTTTACTCGCAATTTTAATGGGGCTAGTCGTTGGTTTTATCATTATCTTAATTGCTAATCCTAGTGATGCACTACAGGGATTATCTATTTTATTAACGGGTGGCTTTAGAGAAGGGTTATCTAGTATTGGACAGGTTATTTATTTAGCAGTACCAATCATGATGACTGGTCTATCTGTTTCATTTGCTTATAAATGTGGTGAATTCAATATCGGTGTACCTGGACAGTATTTAGTAGGAAGCTTCACTGCTGTATTTATCGCATTAAGAGCTACTTTTATTCCAGATAATTTAGTATGGATTTTTGCTATTTTAGGAGCTGGAATTGCTGGTGCTTTATGGGCACTTATTCCTGGTATCTTAAAAGCAGCTCGTAACGTGAACGTTGTTATTTCTGGTATCATGTGCAACTATATTGGTATGTTACTTGTTATCCAGGGTATTAAGGCAACTATCTACAACTCTACAGGTGCAGAAAGCTATGCAGTACCTAGTACACGTAGTATTCCTGGCTTTGGTCTCAATCAGATTTTTGGTGATCGTGTTAACTTAGGTATCATTATTGCTATCTTACTTTGTATACTTGCTTGGTTTATTATGAATAAAACTACTTTTGGTTATGAACTAAAAGCATGTGGTTTCAATAAAGATGCAGCAAGATATGCAGGTATGAACGAAAAGAAATGTATTGTTTTAGCACTTATGATTTCAGGATTCTTTGCGGGTGTAGGTGGTGCCTTAACTTACTTATGTGGTACTGGTAAAACTTTACCAATCACTGAAACATTACCAAACGAAGGCTGGAACGGTATCCCAGTAGCCTTACTTGGCTTCTCTAATCCAATTGGATGTATCTTCGCTGCATTATTCATTGGTTATATTAATGTTGGTGGTAACTATATGCAGGCACTTAATATTGCGATTGAAGTTATTGACATTATCGTTGCTGTTATTATCTACTTTGCTTCATTCACATTATTCATTAAAGCCTTATTAGAACGTTATCAAAGAAATAAAAAGAGAAAAACAGAAATACAGAATAAAGGAGGTAAAACAGAATGAGTTTAGTTTATTTCCTTTTTGCTCAGACTTTACTATTTGCCATTCCATTAATGATTGTTGCTTTGGGTGGTATGTTCTCTGAACGAAGTGGTGTTGTTAACTTAGCCCTTGAAGGTATTATGATCATCGGCGGTTTTGCTGGTGTATTCTATTTAAATTATATGCAGTCTAATGATATTCTTCATGGTATGCCACTTCTTTTAACAGGTTTACTTATTTCAGGAATTGTCGGTGTACTATTTAGTATGCTTCATGCCTTTGCAGCCATTCATTTAAGTGCTGACCAGACTATTTCTGGTACTGCATTAAATATGCTTGCTCCAGCACTTGGTATCTTTATCGCAAAAACTGTACAGGATGGTATGCAGAACGTTTCATTCACTAATGAATTCAGAATTTCTGAAGTTCCTGGACTTAGCAGTATCCCAGTACTTGGTGATTTATTTTTCAAGAACTGCTACTTTACTACATTCCTAGGCATTGCGATTCTTATTATTTCTTGGTATTTCCTTATGAAAACCAAGACTGGTTTAAGAATCCGTTCTTGTGGTGAAAACCCTCAGGCAGCAGATGCTGCAGGGATCAGTGTTTATAAGATCAGATATCTAGGTGTAGGCATTTCTGGTTTCTTAGCTGGTATGGGTGGACTTATTTATATCCTACCAATCTCTACAGAATTCACCTGCACTGTTGCTGGTTATGGTTTCTTAGCTTTAGCTGTATTAATCTTCGGTAACTGGACACCATTAAGAATTGCTGGTGCAGCATTCTTCTTCGGTTTCATGAAGACATTATCTTATACATACAACTCAGTTCCATTACTTGCTAAAATGTCTTTACCTGATACAACATATAAATTAATTCCATATGTTGCTACTTTAATTCTATTAGCATTTACATCTAAGAACTCTGCTGCGCCTCGTGCAGATGGTGTGCCTTACGATAAGTCTAAACGTTAATAGAGCCGGACTCCTCAGGGAGTCCTTTTTTCTTGCACTACTATACAAAAAAGTTATAATGAATAGAGAAAGAAAAGAGGTATACAATGAACAAGATCTATCAAATGAATGGATATCAGCTTCACTTGATTTCATCTAAGAAATTTAAAGATATTACAATCTCTGTTCGTTTTAAAGGACGTTTTACAAGAGAAACAGTCACAAGTAGAAGTGTTCTAGGATTCTTAATGATCACTGGAACTATGAAGCATCCAACACAGAAGGACTTATCTAGAACACTAGAGGATTTATATGGTGCAAATCTTTCTGCTAATATTTCTTCAGCAGGTAAAGGTCATATTATTACTTTTAAAAATTCATGTGTTAATCAGGAATTCCTTCCTATCAATGAAAATCTACTCATTAAACAGGTAGATTTATTAAATGAATTAGTGAATCATCCTTATATAGTGGATAACCATTTCGATGAAGAAATGACTGAACTTAAAAAACAAGAAATTACATATCGTATTATGGCTGATATGGACGATAAGATGGGCTATGCCTTTGATCGTATGGTAGATTATATGGGAAGAGGAAGTGTTCTAGGATTACGTTCTACAGGCTATATAGAAGATATGGATAACATCAATGCTTATACTCTTGTAGAAACATATAACGATATGATCCAAAATGATGATAAGCATGTTTATGTAGTAGGGGATATAGATGAAAGTATCGTTTCTATTTTCGAAGAAAGATTACAGTTCCCACGTGCAGTTCATGAGCCTTATCCTACTGCTTATATTTATCAGAATGAGCGTATTCATCTTTTAGATATCATTGAAAAACAGGATATCGTCCAGTCTAAGCTCGTTATGGGGTATAAGGCAAACTGCTGTACCTTAAGCAAAAATACAGCTGCGATGAGCGTATTTTCTAATTTATTAGGAGGTTATTCTCAATCTAGACTATTCCAGGTAGTCAGAGAAAAAAACAGCTTATGTTACTTCATTCATTCAAGTTATGATCCAATGAATGGTATTATGACCATTGCAGCAGGCATTGATATGGATAATTATGATAAGACTAAAGAGTTAATTGGAAAACAGATCAAAGACTTGCAGGTTGGTCATATCACCGATGAAGAATTATCAATGGTAAAAACTATGTTAATCAATGCATTATCTAAAGTAGATGATGATCCAGATTCCATTATCTCATTCAATTGGAGAAGAGATATCATTAATAGTCAGGATACTATTGAAGATAAACAGAATGCAATTAAAAATGTCACTAAAGAAGATGTTATTAAATGTGCTCAAAGTATAGAATTAGATACAATCTATTTCTTGACTGGAAAGGAGTTCTATGAAGAAAACTTATTATCCAACAATTAAAGAAACTCTATATCATGAAAAGATGAGCAATGGACTTAATGTCTATCTCATGCCTAAGGATGGTTTTACAAAGACATATGGTTTATTTTCAACACGTTTTGGTTCTATTGACCGTAGTTTCATTCCTCTAGGAGAAACAGATTTAATCACAGTACCTGATGGTGTCGCTCATTTTCTAGAACATAAGATGTTCGATATGGAAGATGGGGATGCCTCAGAAAAATTTGCCGCACTTGGTGCAAGCAGTAACGCCTTCACTTCTCATAGCCGTACTGCTTATTTATTCAATACGGCTACAAATGTTGATGAATGTACTGAATTGTTATTAGACTTTGTTCAGGAATTAAATGTCACTCCTGAAAGTATTGAAAAAGAGAAGGGCATCATTAATCAGGAAATAGGCATGTATAATGATGATCCTGACTGGCGTGGTTATTTTGGTGCTATCAGCAACCTTTATCATAATCATCCTGTTAGAATTGATATTGCAGGTACTGTTGAAACAGTGGCAGAAATTGATTATGACATCTTACAGAAGTGTTACCACACATTCTATCATCCTTCTAATATGATGTTATTTGTATCAGGAAACTTTGACCCTGAACACTTAATGTCTATTATTCGAGATAATCAGGCAAAGAAAAGTTTCAAAGATATGCCACCGATTGTAAGAGGGGATCATAATGAACCTGAAACCATCTATAAGGACTATGAAGAAAACGTAATGGATGTCACTATGCCTAAAGTCAACGTGGCAATCAAGGTGAATCATGTCCCTCAATCACCTGAAGAAAAGCTTAAAAGACAGCTTTCTTTCTATATCTTCATGGATATGTTATTCTCTAAGAGTAGTGATTTAAGAGATGAATGGACTAAGGAGGGATTGATCAATGATTCATTCTTTACTAATTTCTCACAGGAACGTGATTTCTCTCATATTATCTTTGCGGGAGATAGTCCAAAACCGGATGAATTAATGGCTCATATTCATCAATTAATTGCAGATATTCCACATATGACATTAGATGAAGAAGCATTCAATAGAATGAAAAGAAACAATATTGGAACTCTTATTGGTTTCTTCAACTCTATCGAAACAATCGCTTCACTATTTAGTCAATACTATTTAGAGGGAATCAATTTATTTGACTTATTTGAAGCATATCAGGCTCTTACAATCGCTGATATCAAAAATATTTTGCCTTTATTTTGTATGGATTTAACATCTAATTTTATTATCAGACCACTTAAGGCTAACGCCTAGATGTTGACTAAAAAAGCGCTTATGCTATAATGGTGGTGACCTGAGAGTATATGGATTTCCTACATTTTTGATAAGGGAACCTGATTGTTTGAAAGACGGTGTTGAAGACCTGCTACGAGTAGGGATCCTAAAGTTTTTCACAAGGTACCCACCTGTATTTAACAGGGATAATCAACTCCTCTTAGGTCTTTTCATTTGTTTAAATTTTACAGGGGGCTCATTATGGCTATTGATCAGAAACTCATCGATGAAATTAATGCACTTGCTCATAAAAAGAAGACAGTAGGTCTTACGCCTGAAGAACAGGTTCGTCAGCAGAAGCTTAGACAGAAATACCTAAAAGAATTTAGAAGAGGCTTTGAACAGCAGCTTCAGAGCATCAAAGTTGTAGATGCAAATGGTAATGATGTCACTCCTGCAAAAGCAAGAATGCACAAAAAAATAAACTAGACAGTCTTTGTGAAAAGATTGTCTTTTTTATTGCCTTTCACTTTTGTAAAAAATGGTTTACACATCATTAAAATTATGTATAATGAGTGTGATTAGGAGGTACTCGAAATGGATTCGAATTTATCGATCGCTACAATAAGATCGCTTTGTATTGACATGATTAATAAGGCAAATTCTGGTCATCCAGGTATGGTTCTTGATGGCGCACCAGCTTTATATACATTGTTTACTAAGGTGATGAACATAAATCCCTCTTTGTCTAGTTGGCAAAATAGGGATCGCTTTGTTCTTGCAAGTGGTCATGCTAGTTCTTTACTTTATGCTTTATTACATCTTTCTGGTTATGATTTAAGTCTTGATGATTTAAAACAGTTCAGACAGTGGCAGTCAAAAACACCTGGGCATCCAGAAATCACTATCACAGATGGTGTAGATGCATCTTCAGGACCTTTAGGTCAGGGTGTTCCTACAGCAACAGGTATGGCAATTGCTGAAAAGTTCCTTGCCGAAAAATACAACAAGGAAGATTGCTCAATTGTTGACCATTACACATATGTATTATGTGGTGATGGTGATATGCAGGAAGGTGTGACTTATGAAGCATCCTCTCTTGCTGGTCATCTTTCTTTAGGTAAGTTAATTGTTATCTATGATGCCAATGAAGTAACACTTGATGGTCCTCTTTCATATTCATTCAGTGAAAATGTAAAGAAGAGATATGAAGCAATGAATTGGCAGGTTATCGAAGTGGCTGATGGTAATGACATTCAGGCCATCAACCGTGCATTAAAGCGTGCTAAGAAAGAGTTATTCAAACCATCTATTATCATCATGAAGACCGTAATTGGTTATGGTTCTTGCAACCAGGGAACTAATAAAGTTCATGGTGCACCTTTAGGTGAAGAAGACGGTAAGAATGCTAAGTTATCTTATGGATTTGACCATGATCCTTTCTATGTTCCTGAAGAAGTTTATGCTGATTTCAAGAAGAATGTTAAAGACCGTGGTACAAGAGCATATAAGAAATGGTTAAAGACTGTTGAAGAATATGCTGAAAAATATCCAGAAGAATATAAAGAATATAAAAATGCTATTGAAGGTAATTATCATTTAGATATTACAGAACTTCAAAAAGAATTCAAACCTGGCTATACAGAAGCAACTCGTAATATTTCTCATAGAATTATTCAGGAAGTTGCTGCACAGAACCCTACATTCTTATCTGGTACTGCAGATTTATCTTCTTCTACTAAGACATCAATCAAGGGTGAAGGAAGATTTAGCTGTGAAAACTATACTGGAAGAAATGTATATTTTGGTATCAGAGAATTCGCAATGGTGTCTATCATGAATGGTATGACATTACATAAGGGTGTTAAGATCTCAGCAGGGGGCTTCTTGGTATTCAGTGATTACTTTAAAGCAGCCTTAAGAATGGGTTCTTTACAGGAATGTCCAATCATTCTTCCATTATCACATGACTCTATCGCAGTTGGTGAAGATGGTCCTACACATCAGCCTGTTGAACAGCTTGCAATGCTTAGAAGCAGTATTGATGTTGAAGTATTACGTCCAGCTGATGCAAATGAAATGCTTGCATCTTGGAAGATTGCTGTTGAAACAAAGAATATGCCAGTTGCATTAATTCTTACTAGACAGCCAGTAGAAAACCTTACAAATTCTACTTATGAAGATGTATTACATGGTGCCTATATTGCTAGAAAAGAATCTGGTGATCTAGAAGGTATCATTATCGCTTCTGGTTCTGAAGTAGGTCTTGCAATTCATGCACAGGAAGAATTAGAAAAACAGGGACATTCAGTACGTGTTGTTTCTATGCCTTCAATGAATTTATTTGATGCACAGACTGATGAATATAAGGAATCCGTTTTACCAAATAGCTGCAGAAAGCGTCTTTCTGTAGAAATGTTATCTGATTTTGGATGGCATAAATATGTTGGTTTAGATGGTAAAACTATGTGTGTTGATACTTTTGGGGCAAGTGCTCCAGCAAGTAGAGTCATCAAGGAATATGGTTTTACTGTTGAAAACGTTGTAAAAGAATACAACTCATTATAAAAACAATCAAAAAGGGAGGATATCTTAGGATATTCTCTCTTTAAATTAGTACTAAAACACTAAAACAATTTACAAACATAATCTAGTTTGATATAATTATTTAACGTTAACGGAGGTATTTACAATGGTAGCAGGATATATTATTACTACAATTATTGGTGCTCTTGTTGGATTCTTCTTTGCAAGATGGATGTTCAAGAGAGAATTAAAGAAAAACCCACCAATCTCAGAAAAAATGATTCGTGCTATGTTTATGGAAATGGGACGTAAACCTAGCGAAACTCAGATCAAGAGAATCATGAAAAGTGTTAATGATCAATATAAATAAGGGATAAAACCCTTATTTTTATTTACCATGAAAATTACAATTACAAGACATTCTAAAACGCTTTGGAATAAAGAAAAAAGACTTCAAGGATGTAAAGATTCTCCTTTAAGTCCTGAAGGCATGGATAATATTCTTGCTTTAAAAGAACATATCAAGAATAATCATTATGATGCTATTTGTTCCAGTCCTATTAAGCGTGCATATGATACTGCAAAGCTATTATTTGATAATCAGCCCATCATTACTGATGAACGCATTCGAGAAATGAATTTTGGTCTATTAGAAGGACAGAAAATTGATGAAATTCCTGAGGAATATAAAAAAGCTTATCATGATTTATGGTGTCACCCTGAAATATCCAATGGTATTCCAGAAGGGGAAACCTATGATGAAATTGAAGAAAGAGTTAAAGACTTCTTAAATGATCTTGTGAAAAAGCCTTATGACAACGTATTTATTGTCACTCATGGATTCTGTTTTACTATTATTATGGCCACTATCATGAACCTCGATAGAAAAGACTATATTAAAGTCAATAGTCCTGTTGTGGATGGCTGCTCTGAAACAATTGTGGATTATAGTAATGGCGCATTTACTGTGGAAGTTTATGGAAATAATAATTTCCTTCCACACCAGTCAAATGAATCATTTTCCAAATAAAAAAGTCAAATGGCTAAAACCATTTGACTTTATTTTCTGTTCCGTTTTTTATTCTTATAATATTTGCACGATGTCTATAGACAATAAGTGCAACAACACATATATTAGTAATGATTCCAGTTGTAGAATATCCAATAAATGGTGAAGCAATAAGAACAGCTGTCGCACCAAGGATACTCGATAAAGATACATACTTAGTTGTCTTTAATGTAATTAAGAATACCGCAACTGCGATAATAAAACCATATATATTAGTCATTAATGTATAGGCGATTGCACTTGATACAGCCTTACCACCCTGGAAATTCGCAAAGATAGGATAACAATGACCAATCATACAGAATAGTGCACATGGATAGATAATATTTGCTGAAATACCAGATACTTTCGCAATCCATCCTGTTAGTAAGATGGTAATGATACATTTTGTTGCATCAAGTAAAATAACTGCCATTCCGGCTTTTTTGCCTAGTACTCTTCCTGCATTGGTACCACCTAGATTATGTGATCCATATTGACGAACATCAGTATTATAAAACACTTTACCAATGACTAAGGCAAAAGGTATTGAACCATATAGATAACTTATTAATAAACAGATGATTATAATTAAATATTTCATCGACTCACCTCACAAAAAATCATTATACATAAATACTACAAAAAATCAAACTTTCCTATAAATTCCTTTTTGTGTTATACTAGTCAAGTTGAGGAGGTATGCTCATGTCAAATGCACATTATGATGAATCTGATATTCAAATCTTAAAAGGTCTAGAAGCCGTTAGAAAAAGACCAGGAATGTACATCGGTTCAACTGATTCTCGTGGTTTACATCACCTTGTATGGGAAATCGTTGATAACTCTATTGATGAAGCTATTGCTGGTTATGGTAAGAAAATTACAGTTACATTACATAAAGACAACAGCGTAACGGTCGAAGATGAAGGCCGTGGTATGCCAACAGGTATTAATAAAGAAACAGGAAAGCCAACAACAGAAGTTATCTTAACAGTATTACATGCTGGTGGTAAGTTCTCAGAAGATGGTGGTTATAAGACTTCAGGAGGACTACATGGTGTAGGTTCTTCTGTAGTAAATGCCCTCAGTGAATTTTTAGAGGTCACTGTCCATCGTGATGGTGTCATTCATACACAGCGCTTTGAAAAGGGTGCTACAAAAATTGGAAAGTTAAAGAAAGTAGGGAAAACAAATAAGACAGGTACAATTATTCATTTCAAACCTGATGCTTCTATTTTCTCTACCACAACATTTAGTTTCCAAACAATTAGTGAAAGACTACGTGAAGATGCATTCTTATTGAAGGGAATGACAATAGAACTTATTGATGAACGTACTGATAAAGATGAAACATATCAGTATGAGAAAGGCTTGGAAGAATTTATTGACTGGATCAATAATGATAAGGAAGCTGTATCACCTATTATCTCTTTTGATGATACAAATAACGAAATAGAAGTAGAGATTGCGATGCAGTTTACACAAAGCTATCAAGAGAATATTATTTCTTTTGTTAATTTAGTACGTACTGGAGATGGAGGTACACATGAAGTAGGATTCCGTTCTGGTTTGACTAAGGTATTTAATGAATATGCGAGAAAATATGCCTTATTAAAGGCAAAGGATAAGAATCTTGAAGGCAGCGATGTACGTGAAGGATTGAATGCTATTATTTCTGTCAAAATTCCAGAAAAATATCTTCAGTTTGAAGGACAGACCAAATCTAAGCTTGGTTCACCTATTGCCCGTAATATTCTAGAGAATGTTACTTTTGAACGTATTACTTATTTCTTGGAAGAAAATAAAGATATTGCAGAAAAGCTGATTGAAAAGATGATCAAAGCAGCAAATGCAAGACAGGCAGCACGTAAGGCTAAGGAACAGGCAAGAAAAGGTAAAAATAACCGTGAGGCGAAATTCCTTAGTGGTAAATTGGCCCCTGCACAGTCTAAGAACAAGCGTAAGAATGAATTATATCTTGTCGAGGGTGATTCTGCCGGTGGTAGTGCAAAACAGGGAAGAGACCGTAAATTCCAGGCTATTCTTCCACTTCGTGGTAAAGTTATCAATACAGAAAAAGCCACGCAGGCAGATATTTTAAAGAACGAAGAAATCAGCACAATGATTAATACAATTAATGCGGGTGTAGGTGCTGATTTTAATGCGGATGATAGTGCTTATGATAAGATTATCATCATGACCGATGCGGATACTGATGGAGCACATATCCAGATTTTGTTGCTTACATTCTTCTATCGTTATATGCGTGATTTGATCAAAGCTGGTAAAGTTTATATCGCTATGCCACCTCTTTATAAAGTTTCTAAGAAATCCGGCAAAAAAGACAACGTCATCTATTGCTGGGATGAAAAGGATTTAGAAGCCGCACGTAAGAAGATGGGAAGAGGCTACGATGTACAGCGTTACAAAGGTCTTGGTGAAATGAATGCTGAACAGTTATGGGAAACAACTATGAATCCTGAAACACGTACACTCATTCAGGTTACTATTGATGATGCAGCAATTGTAGAAAGAAGTGTTTCTGTATTAATGGGTGATAAAGTACAGCCTAGACGTGAATGGATTGAAAACAATGTACAATTCTCATTAGAAGATAGCTTCTTTATGGAAGGATAGGTGATCAAACATGACAGAAAAAAATATTATTATGTCCTTAGAGGATATCATGGGTGACCGCTTTGGACGTTATTCTAAATATATTATCCAGGATCGTGCATTACCTGATGTAAGAGATGGATTAAAGCCAGTACAAAGAAGAATTCTATATGCTATGTGGAAGGAAGGAAATCTTCCTAACAAGCCATATCGTAAGTCAGCTAAGACGGTCGGTACTGTTATTGGTAATTATCATCCTCATGGAGATTCTTCTGTTTATGAAGCAATGGTTCGTTTATCACAGGATTGGAAGATGCGTATGCCTTTAGTAGATATGCAGGGAAATAACGGATCTATTGATAATGACCCAGCTGCTGCCATGCGTTATACTGAAGCACGTCTCGCACCTATTGCACTTGATCTCATTAAGGATATTGATAAAGAAACAGTGCCGATGGCACTCAACTTCGATGATACTGAATATGAACCAACTGTATTTCCTGCAAAATATCCGAACTTATTAGTTAATGGGGCTACAGGAATCTCAGCTGGTTATGCCACTGATATTCCTCCTCATAATTTAGAGGAAGTGATTGATGCTACTATTTACCGTATTAAGCATCCTCATTGTTCATTTGATGAACTTCATCAATTCATTAAAGGGCCTGATTTCCCTACTGGAGCGATTGTTGAAGGAGCCAGTGATATTGCGACTGCCTTAAGAACTGGTCGTGGTAAGGTTGTTGTTCGTTCACGTTATAAAATTGTAGAACAGAAGAATATCAATCAGATTCTTATTACAGAAATCCCTTATGAAGTCAATAAGGCTGAACTTGTAAGAAAGATGGCTGAGATTCAGTTTAATCGTGATATTGATGGAATTATTGAAGTCAGAGATGAATCTGACCGTAATGGATTATGTATTGCAGTTGATTTAAAGAAGGATGTTGATGCAAGAAATACATTGAACTACTTCTTTAAAAATACAGATTTACAGAAGAACTATAACTATAATATGACTGCAATCAAGGATAAGCGTCCAGTATTAATGGGTATTGAAGATATTCTTGATGGCTATATCAAACATGAATGTGAAGTCGTTACTAAGCGTTCTATTTTTGATCTCAATAAAGCACAGGAACGTGAGCATATTGTAGAAGGGCTTATCAAGGCTATTTCTATTCTTGACGAAGTAGTCAAGACAATTAGAGCGTCTAAGGATAAGGCGGATGCAAAAGTGAATTTAATGAACGCTTTTGGCTTCACTGAAAGACAGGCAGAAGCGATTGTTACTTTACAGCTTTATCGTTTGACAAATACTGATATTGTATCCTTAGAAAATGAACAGAAAGAATTACAGGCTCTCATTGAAAGTTTAAATGCGATTTTAACTAGTGAAAAAGTATTAAGAAAAGTAATTATAGATGAGTTAAAAGGGGTTAAGAAGAAATATCCAACACCTCGTTTGACTGAAATTAAAGATGAAATCATGGATACGTCTGTGAACCAGCAGGCAATGATCATTTCTGAAGATGTTTATGTATCTATTACACGTGATGGCTACTTCAAGAAGATTTCTACACGTTCTTATAAAGCCTCTGATGAGAATACATTTGGGAAAAAAGATACTGATATGCTTGTTGACTTATTTGAAGCCAATACATTGGATGTCATTCTTTCATTCACAAATAAAGGAAACTATTGTTTCGTGCCTGTTTATAAGTTAGAAGACTTCAAGTGGAAGGATCTAGGTAAACATCTAAGTTATTTAATTAAATTAGGTAATGATGAGAAGATTATTGGTAATATTCTTGTTAAATCATTCGATTTAGACCAATATGTTGTCTTATCAAGCAAGAATGGACAAATTAAACGTGTAAGTATTAAGGACTTTAATGTCAGCCGTTTCTCTAAGCCATTAAAGTGTATGAATTTAAAGGATAATGATGAACTTATCAGTGTTGATATAAGTGATGGAACAAAGGGTATTATTACTGTCACTAAAGCAGGATATGGTACTTTATATAGTGAAGATGAAATATCTATATTAGGTGTAAAAGCAGGTGGCGTAAAAGGCATCAATATGCGTGATGATGAGGTTGCCTTTATGAGTGTCTTTGATCCTTCAATCGCTTCGTCTTTATTACTTGTTTTGAATCCTGCCCATTTTAAACGTATTCATATAAGTGATATTCCAGCATGTCATCGTGCAACTAAAGGAACATTGTTATTTAAATCATTAAAGACAAAACCAACTAAGATTTTTACTGGATTTATCTGTAATCCACAGGATGAATTTACTATTAAGAGTGGTACAGAAACAATGAAGCTTGTATCTAAAGATATCAGCTTTGGTGCACTAAGCGCTAAGGCCAACACTTTAAAACAATGCCCATTTGATTTTATTGATGATGTACATCTCACACGCTCTATGGTGATTAAAGAACATGCAAAAAAGAAAATAGAGGAAAATAAAGTAGATCTCACAATTAAAGATCCAAATCTATTTGATGAGATGGAAGGGGATCCTGATACAGAGTTTGAATTTATTTCAATGGATGATTATCTTGATGAAAAGTAGTAAATATCCTTTCTACCTCTATGTAATTGAATAAAAATAGTGTAAAATGACCTAAGAAAAGGAAGGTATATATGACAGAAATAAGATGTTATGGATGTGGCGCCATCATTCAAAGCGCTGATACTAAAAAGCCTGGCTATGTGCCAGAGTCTGCTTTAAGCAAAGAAAAGATTCTTTGTCAAAGATGTTATAAATTAATGCATTATCATCAGAAAATGGAATCTCATTTAACTAAAGATGATTTCTTACGTGTTTTACAGACTGTGGGAGAAAAAGATTGTTTAGTTGTTTATATCGTTGACTTATTTGACTTTAATGGTTCACTTGTACCGGGTCTTATGCGTCATATTGGATATAATGATGTACTTGTGCTGGCAAATAAAAGAGATATCTTACCTAAGTCTTTAAAGGAACATCGCCTTAATACATGGGTAAGAAGACAATTCAAGGAATATGGAATCAAGCCTCTTGATGTTGTTGTAACAAGCGGCAAGAAAAATATGAACTTTGATGAAATCTTCGACAAGATTGATGAATATCGTCATGGCCGTGACGTTTATGTCGTAGGTATCACAAATGTTGGTAAGTCTACATTTATCAACCGTATGCTGAAAAACTATTCAGATACGACTAATCTTATTACTACAAGTGAATTCCCTGGTACGACACTTGACTTAATCAAGATTCCTCTTGATGATTATTCATCTTTATATGATACTCCAGGTATCTTGAATGAACATCAGTACACATCCATTGTGGATGAGAAAGATTTAGCTTATATCATGCCTCAGGGAGAAGTAAGACCTATGTCTTTTCAGTTGAATTCTGATCAGTCAATCTTCTTCAGCGGTTTTGCGAGAATTGATTATACAAAAGGAAATAAAGGAAACTTTATCTGCTACTTCTCGAGAAATATGCAGATTCATCGTACAAAGACTGAAAAAGCAGATGAATTGTTTAATAGACATAAACAGTTACAGGTTTATGGACCTGCTTCATCAATGAAGGAAATGAAAGCTTATGAATTCACTTTACCAGAAGAAAAGCGTGATATTGTGATTTCAGGTTTAGGATTTGTTTGTATTCATGCACCTAAAGGTAAGATTAAGGTTTATGTACCTGACGGTATTGATGTATTTATGAGAGAAAGTTTAATTTAGAGGATAAATGAATGTTAAATAGTAAACAGAAGAAATTTTTAAGAAGTGAAGCACATAGCTTAAAGCCAATCTTCCAGGTTGGTAAAGATGGTGTCGGTGAAAAACAGATCAACAGCATCAATGATGCCTTAAAAGCAAAAGAACTTATTAAAGTTAAATTATTAGATACATGCCCTGAAACAGTGAATGAAGTGGCTTTAGAAATCTCAATGGGTACTAAAGCAGATGTTGTTCATATTATTGGACATACAATCATCTTCTTTAAATCAAGTGAAAAAGGAATTTATAAAATATAATGAAGATTGGTTTACTTGGTGGTAGTTTTGATCCTATCCATAAAGGGCATATAGAGATTGCAAGCGAAGCGATTACTTCGCTTTCTCTTAATTCATTTTACTTCATTCCTACTAAAAACAACCCTTGGAAGGATAATCAGAATGCCCCTGGCGCAAGTCGTAAAGAAATGATAGAGATTGCGATTCACCAGGATCCAAAAATGAAAGTATGTACTATTGAACTTGATTCTTTAAGTAATGAGAAGAATTATACAATTGATACAATTCATGCATTAAAGAAGATGTACCCTGATGATACATTGTATTATTTAATGGGTATGGATCAGGCAATGGCTTTTGAAAAATGGAAAAATGCGGAAGATATTTCAAAATTAGTCCAGCTTGTTGCATTTAATAGAGGTGGTTATCCTACAACTCATCCTAATTTAGAGACATATCACTTTATTAAGATGGATAATGTAGAAATCACAGCATCTAGCACAGAAATTAAAGAAGGGGCATTAGATATGCTCGATAAAGATGTACTTAGATATATCTCTCAAAATGGCCTTTATCTTGAAACTATGATTAGAAATAGAATGAAAGAAAAACGCTATAAACATACTCTAAGTGTCGCTTCTCTAACGAGAGATTTTTGTGAAAGTAATGGCATCGATCCTCTCAAGGGCTATATTGCCGGCATGATGCATGATGTTGCAAAAGAAATGCCTCATGATCAGGCTAAAAAACTGATGAAGAAGTATTATGCTTCTCATTTAGATCAGCCTGAACCTATCTGGCATCAATGGCTCTCACGTTATGTATGTGAGAATGAATTTCTTATAAGTGATGAAGAAATCTTAAAAGCAATTGAAGATCATACAACGGCTTCTACATCCATGAGTCTTCTTGGTATGTGCTTATATTGTGCTGATAAGTTGGATCCTTTAAGAGGATATGATTCATCAGAACAGATTACTTTATGTAAGCATGATATTGAAGCAGGATTTAGAAACTGTCTGACTGATTTTTATGAATTTTCAACAAAGAAGCATCGACCAATCGACCCATGTTTCTTTGAGGTTTATGATAAATATGTAAAAGGAGTTAATAATGACTAAAGTAGAATGTATTGTGAAAGCAATGGACGATAAATTAGCCCAGGATATTGTGGCAATCAATATGGAGAACGCCTCTCCTTTATATGACACATTTATTTTATGTACTGCATCTAATAAACGTTTATTAAATGCAATTCAGGATAATGTTGTTGATCAATGTGAAATGAATGGTTTTGAAATTAAAAGCATAGAAGGCCGTGGCAATGCGGAATGGATCCTTATCGATGCAGGAGATGTGATTTGTCATATCTTCTCTGAAGAAGCACGTAAAGAATATAATTTAGAAAAATTATGGAGCGATATGCCTACTATTGATATCAAGGAGTATCTTGCATAATGGCTGCCTATAAAGAGTTTTCTTATTATTATGATTCTTTAATGGACCCAGACTTCTATTCAGATTATTTAAAATTCATTCATGAACATGCTGATCTTAAAACAGTATTAGAACTTGGATGTGGAACAGGCTTGACTGCTATTGAACTCGCAAAAGAAGGGCATCAGGTTCTAGCCACTGATTTATCTGAAGATATGGTAAACATCACAGCCTTAAAAGCAAAAGATGAAGGTGTTGAACTTTTAACTGAAACAATCGATATGTGTGATTTTGCACTCTCTCAGCCTGTCGATACTATCCTTTGTTTAACCGATGCTATCAACTATGTTTTAAGTAAGAAAAAGGTACAGGATGTCTTCAATAACGTTTATGAAGGATTGAAATACAATGGTACTTTCATCTTTGATGTCAACAGCCTTTATAAATGCAATGTGATCTTAGATGATTATCATGAAAAAAATGAGGATGAAGATTTCTTCTTCTCATGGGATGTGGAAAGTGACCACAAAGGTGGGATTACGCATCATATTATTATTGATGAAGACGGTCATCATGTTGATGAAACACATCATCAAAAAACTCTTCCTGTTGAAGAATATGTCAAAATGCTTAAAAAAGCAGGCTTTAAGTCTATTGCTTATTATAGTGATTTTGATGAATACCAGGAAGAGTGTGAACGCATTATATTTGTAGTAAAGAAAGTGAGGGATTAACATGTTAGGTATTATTGGAGCAATGGAAGAAGAAGTGAATGAAATTCTTGCGTTGATGAAAGTTGAAAACGAATACCAAGAATGTAATTATCATTTTTATGAAGGCTTCTTAGGAAAAAAAGAAGTTGTTGTCGTACAGGGTGGTATCGGTAAAGTCAATGCCGCTATTTCAGCCACTCTTTTATTAAAGAACTTTGATATTGATCATGTAATCAATGTTGGTTCTGCCGGTGGACTTGATTTAAAAGAAAATGTTGGTGACGTCATCATTAGTGAAAAGGTTGTTCATCATGATGTAGATGTCACTGCTTTTGGACGTCCTTACGGACAGATTCCTGATATGCCTCTTTACTATGAAGCAGATCCTACTCTTATATCTTATGCAAAAGAAATATTTGAACATAATGGCTTAACTGTATACAGTGGTCTTATTGTATCTGGTGATCAGTTTGTTGCAAGAAAAGACCAGGTAGATGCAATTAAAGAACACTTCCCTGATGCATTGTGCTCAGAAATGGAAGCTGCAACAGTAGCTCAGGTATGTACAGTCTTTAATAAACCATTTATTATTGCACGTGGATTAAGTGATATTTTTGATAAAGGCAGCAGTTCTATCCAGTTTGATCAGTATCTTAAGGAAGCTGCAAAGTCATCAGCACATATGTGTTATGATCTAGCTCAGAAGCTCATATAAAATGAATAGAATTGAATTATTGGCCCCTGCAGGTGATTTTGAGTCTCTGCAGGGCGCTATTGCGAATGGCGCTAATGCGATTTATCTTGGAACAACTGCCTTTTCAGCACGTGCCTTTGCAAAGAATTTCAGCTTAGAAGAACTCAATCAAGCTGTACAATATGCTCATTTAAGAAATGTTAGAATATTTGTGACTGTTAATACATTATATCAAGATGATGAAATGAAGGATGTTTTATCATTAATTGATAGTTTATATGATTTACAGATTGATGCATTACTTATCCAGGATATCGGCTTATTAAAGCTTGTACATGAAAGATATCCAGATATGGAACTTCATACTTCTACTCAGATGAGTGTCATGTCACTCGAAGCATTACGCTATTTTGAAGAATTAGGCGTCAAGAGAGTTGTTCTTGCAAGAGAAAATACAATTGATGAAATCAAATACATCTGTTCTCATACAGATTTAGAGATTGAAGTTTTTGCGCATGGTGCCTTATGTGTAGGCTATTCTGGACAATGTTTGATGTCTAGTATGATTGGTAGAAGAAGCGGTAATAGAGGAGCCTGTGCACAACCATGTCGTTTACCTTATAGTTTGGAAGAAGATGGAAAAATCATTAATACAAGCTATTTAATGTCTACTATGGATCTGTGTACCTCTAATCATATTAATGAGTATATTGAAGCAGGTGTCGCTTCTTTAAAAATAGAAGGGCGTATGAAGCGTCCTGAATATGTCGCTGCAGTCACTCAAGTGTATTCTAAAGCCATTAAGCATTATTATGATGGTACACCTAATTATACAAAAGAGAACTTCAATGATATGAAACAGATGTTTAATCGTCATTATACATCTGGTTATCCATTTAAAGACAACAAGATTGTAGATGAGACTTTTTCAGGCAATCAAGGTGTTTTTCTAGGTTACGTCAAAGGATATGACTATCGTAGTAAACGCGTCTCTATTGCCCTGAAAAATGATTTAACCCAAGGGGATTCTATTGTCTTTACTGAAATAGATAAAGGAAGACCTGTCAATAAGATCTATTATCAGAATAAACTGATTAATAAAGCAGAAGCAGGAATGAATGTCCAGATTGAATTTGATGATGTAGTAAAGAGTGGTACTGTCAATAAGACAATTAGTGTAGATACTATTAACCGCATGCAGAAAACATATCAGCAAGAGAAGAAATATCGCATGATTGATATGTATTTTAAAGCATCTCTTAATAAGCCATGTTCTCTTATCGTAAAGTGTGATGGAGAAGAGATTACTGTAGTTAGTGAACAGATTATTGAAGCCGCCTCTAAACGTGCAGCAACTAAAGAGAATATTACTGACCATTTAAATAAGCTGGGTCATACTGTATATGAAGCAAATTCTATTGATGTTTCTTTAGATGATTCATTATTTATACCTATCACTATTGTCAATAATATGCGTCGTGAGGCACTTTCTAAGCTTGATGAATTATTTACCTTTAAGAAGTTACATAAAGCTCCTATAAAGGAAATTCAGCCTCTTAAAGTTATTCCACAGGTTGCATCAGAATATCATGTAGTAGTTTCTAATGTAAAACAGTTAGAAATTGCTCTTAAATATTATGATCATGTATATTATTACTATGACGACCATTTAAAAGAAGCATTAGCTTGCTTTAATGAATATGATAAAGTACCTAATCTTTATCTGCCTCGTATTATGCATGATAAAGATATAGCTGAAGTCATTCACAATCCATTATTGAAAGAATTCAATACTCTAATTGTCAATGACTTTGGTAGTTATAGATTATTAAAAGATCATCCTCTTATTATTGGTCAAGGATTTAATATTTATAACCATTATGATGCTTATGCATTTAAAGAACCTGTTATTGCATCATTTGAATGTACAAGAAAACAGATCAGACAGATGAAGGATTACAATGCCGATCTAATTTTACCTATTTATGGTAAAACAGAGAATATGATTAGTGAACATTGTGTTATTTCACAATCTTATTTTCATAAAAAAGTACCTCATTGTGGTATGTGTAAAAAGCATAGCTATAAGATTGTAGATAGAAAAGGAGTATCTTTTGAAATTTTTACAGACTCATCATGTCGTAATCATATTCTTCATAATGAGCCAATCTATGTTGAAAATCATCAATCTATGAACATTTCATATTTTATTATGATGACTACAGAAACAGAAAATGAGACTGTAACCGTTTTAGAAGACATTAAAAAACGTACTTCTAAAGGGAAAAAAAGTGATTTAAAACAGTCTTATGTAGTAGGATATTTCAAATAACATTTTAGATAAAATCTATATTTTTCATAATTCCTAAATTGCCACCACAATTTTTTTGTGTTATAATAAACCACAGATAGAAATGGGGAGGTAAACTTTATGGCATTAGATATGGATCTCGCTAAACGTCTAAAAACTTATAGAACTTTTAAAAACCTTACACAAAAAGAGGTAGCCGCACATCTTAATGTACCTCATTCTGCAATTTCAGATATTGAAAATGGCAAAAGAGATGTGACAGTTGGAGAATTAAAAGTTCTTTCACGCTTATATGGACGTAGTGTTGAAGAAATCATGAGTGGTAAGAAATATGACTACTATAATATTGCGAATATTGCACGATTATTATCTGAGTTACCAGATGAAGATCTTAAAGAAGTCATGTTCATCATTGAATATAAGAGAAAAAGATTAGAAGAAAAATAGTTTTAAAGGGAGATAGCGTACTATCTCCCTTTATTTCATATTCTTTACAAGCTTCTTAAATTCTTTTAGTAACTGCATACCTTCATCAAGTACTTCCTGATTACAAATATGATGATCTAGATTATCATAAAAAATAACATTAAAAGGTTCAGTATCAACAATTGCATAAGTCCCATAACCATAACTTCCACGATTGATCATAGCACTGCCTGGATTCACAAAAGTAATACCTTCATGAACCTGAATAGTAGGGACATGTGTATGTCCATGAAAGCATATATGACATTTATTTTCTTTACATGCTTCTATTAGTTCATCATAGCCACTATAAACGTGATAATCATTACCATGTGTCACAAATATATCTTCATAGACTACATAGTGAGGAAAAACCTCTTCATCATGATTTCCATGTACAACTATATTATAATCCTTAAGTAATGGATCATTAGGAGGTAATGATGAATCCCCACAATGTACCAATAAATCCACTTTATTTTTCCATTTTTTTGTAATATCTTCCAATATATCGTTATACATATGCGAATCACTTACAACTAATATTCTCATTTTAACCACCTCAAAAATATTATAAATTAAATTTATAGCCTTTTGAATATCCTTTTTTCTATTATGCCGAAAAAACTTTTGGGTAAGTGTTTACATCAGGTCTAAAAATTAGTATAATTAGTATATAGAAATTAGAAAAGGAGTAATGACAATGAAAACAATTTTATTAGTATGTTCTGCAGGTATGTCTACTAGCTTATTAGTAACTAAAATGGAAGCTGCAGCTAAGGAACAGGGAGTAGAAGCAAAGATCTTTGCTTTACCATTCTCTGATGCACCTAGAGTATTAGAAGAAGTTGACTGCATCTTACTTGGCCCACAGGTTAGATTCCAGAAAGCTGCAATCGAAAAGTTAGCTGCTTCAAGAAAAGCTGGTGCTATCCCTGTTGACGTTATCGATATGAGAGATTACGGAACAATGAACGGTAAGGCTGTTCTTGCTAGTGCTCTTAAATTATTAGGTGAATAACATAAACACACAAAGAGAGGGAGATATTCCTTCTCTTTTTTATTTCAAAATATTATGTACAGTTAAAATTACTTTTATAGGCTATTATTTAGTCTAAGCGTATTTTTTACACTTTTTATTTATCTTTTTACTTAGTTTTGCTATAATGTTTAAAAATTTATGAAATCGGAGGATTCGACTGTGAAAAAAGGGATTATTACTGTAGTGGGAAAGGACCAGGTAGGTATTATTGCAAAGGTATGTACTTATCTTGCTGAAAATGATGTGAATATTTTAGACATCTCTCAGACTATTGTACAAGGCTATTTCAATATGATGATGATTGTTAATCATGATGCTTCTACTAAAGCTTTTAATGACTTATCAGATGAACTTGCTGCTTTAGGTCAGGAAATTGGGGTTGATATTAAAATTCAGCATGAAGAAATTTTTAATATGATGCATAGATTATAAGGAGATGTGGAGATGATTAATCAATTCGAAGTTATTGAAACAAACAAAATGATTGAACAGGAAAATCTTGATGTAAGAACAATTACAATCGGTATTAGCTTATTTGAATGTATTGATTCTTCATTAGATGTTCTTTGTGACAATATTTACAACAAAATCATGTCTACTGCAAGAAATCTTGTACCAGTAGGACAGTCTATTGAAAAGAAATATGGTATTCCTATTGTGAATAAGCGTATCTCTGTTACGCCTATTGCAACAATCGGATCTTCAGCCTGCAAGAAGCCAGAAGACTATGTACAAATTGCCAAGACATTGGATAAATGTGCCAAAGAACTTGGTATCAACTTCATTGGTGGTTACACTGCTATTGTTTCTAAGGGTATGACCAAGGCAGAACGTATGCTTATTGAGTCTATTCCACAAGCTATGAAGGAAACTGAATTTGTATGTTCAAGTGTTAATGTTGGTTCTACTAAGACAGGTATTAATATGGATGCTGTCGCATTACTTGGACAGATTGTGAAAAAAACAGCATATGCAACTAAAGATATTGAATCTATCGGTTGTGCTAAGCTTGTTATTTTCTGTAATGCCCCAGATGATAACCCATTTATGGCTGGTGCCTTCCATGGTATAAGTGAAACTGATGCTATTATTAATGTTGGTGTTAGTGGACCTGGTGTTATGCATAAAGCGATTAAAAATGCGAAGGGTAAAGACTTTGGTGAACTTTGCGAAATCATCAAGAAAACAGCATTTAAGATCACTCGTGTTGGTCAGTTAGTTGCTTTAGAAGCTTCTGAAGCATTAGGTATTCCATTTGGTATTATTGACTTATCTTTAGCACCTACACCAGCTATTGGTGACTCAATCGCAGACTGCTTACAGAGCATGGGTCTTGAAAGAGTAGGGGCTCCAGGTACAACTGCTGCACTTGCAATCTTAAATGACCAGGTTAAGAAGGGTGGCGTTATGGCATCTTCTTATGTAGGTGGTCTTTCAGGTGCCTTTATTCCAGTGAGTGAAGACCAGGGGATGATTGATGCAGTCAATGCAGGATCTTTAACTTTAGAAAAGCTAGAAGCTATGACTTGTGTATGTTCAGTAGGTCTAGATATGATTGCAATTCCTGGTGAAACAAAAGCTGAAACAATTTCTGGTATTATTGCAGATGAAATGGCTATCGGTATGATCAACCAGAAAACAACTGCTGTTAGACTTATTCCAGTTATTGGTAAGGATGTAGGAGATACAGTTGAATTCGGTGGATTATTAGGTTATGCTCCAATCATGCCAGTTAATTCATTCTCATGTGATGAATTCGTGAATCGTGGTGGACGTATTCCAGCACCTATCCATAGTTTCAAAAACTAATGAAAGAAGGTTTTATCCGTGTATTTAAGTGATTTAACAGTATATTATCAGCTTACTGATGATGAAGATGCACTTTTCCTTTTAAAGAATGTTGACCAGCTCGATAACAAAGTTATTGAACATGATTTTATTGCAAAATTCCTACAGGTGGCTGAAAAATATGATCTTCATGATAACCTCATGCAGAGTCTTCTTACACATTTGCTTGCTATGCATGAAAATGCATTTTCACTCTCATTAGAACGCGAAGCAGACGTGAATGACACATTAAAGGCACTTGTTATGAGAGATCTTACTTATTTCTATGATCTTTTTCATTCATCATTTGATGATTTAGAAGGATTAAACAGAGAAATCTTTTTCCACTTCTCTCATTCTAAACCAATTATCAACAAAGAGATTTATGAAGTCTTTAGCAAATTACAAATTAATCTTGCAAAAAGCACATCAGTTGAAGATTTTTATAACATCCTCTATAATCATTATCACAAGTATGGTGTTGGTAAATACGGTTTAAATAAGGCTTTTAGATATGTAGATGGAAATATCGTTTCTATTAATCATATAGAAGATAACACACTTGAACAACTCATTGGTTATGAACGTCAAAAAGATCGTTTAATTGCAAATACAGAAGCATTCATCAAAGGTAAGAAAGCAAACAATGTCTTATTATATGGTGATAATGGAACTGGCAAATCATCAAGTATTAAAGCTATTTTAAATCGTTATTATAAAGATGGTTTAAGAATGGTTGAAGTGTATAAGCATCAATTCATTCATCTTCCAGAAATCATTGGAGAATTACAGAATCGTAACTATAAGTTCATTATCTTTATGGATGATCTCTCTTTTGAAGAATATGAAACAGAATATAAGTACCTAAAAGCAGTGATTGAAGGTGGATTAGAGAAAAAGCCTGATAATGTACTTATTTACGCTACAAGTAACCGTAGACATCTGATCAAGGAAACTTGGAGTGAAAGAGATGATTCTGAAATCAATGTGAACGATGCAAAACAGGAAAAGTTATCACTTGTTGCCCGTTTTGGTGTTCAGATTCTTTATGTTCATCCAGATAAGCAGCACTATCTTGATATAGTGGATGGACTTGCAGATCAGTATCACCTAAATATTGATCATGACGAACTCCATCGTTTAGCTATGGAATGGGAATTAAGAAACGGAGGCTATTCTGGGCGTGTAGCTAAACAATTTATACATATGATGCTTGGAAAATAAGATGAAACCCTTAAAATTATCTGATTTAAATATTATATTACCTTTTCTAGATAAAGCAGATTACGAAGGTTATAACTCAAATTTTGTTACAATGATGATGTGGAATCATGAATATCATATTGAATATGAAATTCATGACCACTTCTGCATCATGCTTCATAACTATAAAGGTCATCGCTTTTTTGCGATGCCTTTTGCGTCTCATGAATACTACAAAGAAGCTATTGAATATATGATTGACTATGCAAAAGAACATCAATTTCCTTTTATGATTGATTGTGCAGTTCCTTCTTTTGTAGAGAAATTAAAAAAGGTATGCCCTGGAAAGTTTGTTTATGAGCATACAAGAGATTTAGATGATTATGTCTATGATAAAGAGAAATTAATTACTTTATCGGGTAAAAAGATGCAGAAAATGAGAAATAACTATCATAACTTCATCTCACAATATCCTGATTATGAATACCGTACGCTTAATGCAGATGAGGATATGCCAATGATTTTTACTGATCTTCTCAAATGGGAAAGGGGAGAAAATGAACAAAGTGAATCTTTAACCTCTGAAGTGTATGGTATTATGTATCTTCTCTCTACGCAGGATCAGCTGCCAATTAAGATTGGTGGCATATTCATCAATGATGAATTAAAAGCATTTATGATCGGCTCTCCTTTAAAACATGAAACAATACAAATTCATATTGAAAAGGCAGATAAAACAATCAGAGGACTTTATGTCACTTTAAGAAAAGAATTTTTAGAACATGAATGTGCTGATTTTAAATATGTGAATAGAGAAGAAGATATGGGGATAGAAAATCTTCGTATCTCTAAGGAGCGTATGCATCCTTGTAAAATGGTTGAAAAAAGCCGTATCTACATCAATGATGCCATTGTTGATCAGGCGAATTATGAAGACATAGAAGACATTAAAGAAATCTGGATGGACCGCTTTGAAGATGAAGATGAAATCTCTACTGAATTTTATTTCAAATATCGATTTAAGATAGAAAACACTTATGTAGTCCGCTTCAAGAATCAAATCGTTTCCGCCTTACAAATTGTTCCTTTTAAGGTGAAAGATTACGAAGACAGCTATTTTATTCTAGGTGTGTCTACTAGAAGAGATTATGAAGGACAGGGATTCATGAAATTATTAATGAATCATGTTTTAGAAGTTTATAAAGGCAAGCGTATTTATCTTCAAGCTTATCATCCTGAAATCTATGTGCCTTTTGGCTTTAAAGAATCACATAGACATATTCTTTATAAACTTAACAAAGCAAAATATGCGCTTCCTAGTAGAATATGCCTATCACAGGATATAAATCATCTCTATGATGCATATAATCTCTATGTGAGAGATTTTAGCCATTATTTAATACGTGATGAAGACTATTTCAACAACTATTTAAGAAAAAGATGTGCTGCATTTAACGATTCAATCCTAACATTTAAAAATGAGTATGGACAACAGGGATATATGATTTATAATGATAGGGGGAAGTTTGTCTATATTTCAGAATTTATATACAATAAAAAATATTTAGATGACATCCTTAAAACGATTTCTGTTTATTTCTATAAAGACATTCGCATCGAAACAGATTGCATGGCGTCTATTCATGGTGAAAAAACAGATATGATCACAATGATGTGTAATCAGGAGGATGATATACCTCTTGAGAAGCGCTATATCAATGAAATCTATTAAACAGGAGGCTATTATGATCAAGAATCATGATGAATTACATGAAGAGTGTGGAGTGGTTGCTATATGGGGAGATGACAATGCTGCTCAATTAACATATTATGGTCTACATTCTTTACAACATCGTGGACAGGAGGCTGCAGGTATTGTTGTCCGCAATAACAAAAAAAAGCTAAACATCCATAAGGGTGAAGGCTTAGTAAGTGAAGTATTCGATAAAGAAAAGATAAAAAAATTATCTGGTAATGCAGCTATTGGACATGTCCGCTATTCAACTGCAGGTGGGGGAGGAATCATGAATGTTCAGCCATTCTTATTCCGTACTCTCGATGGTATGATGGGTATTGCCCATAATGGTAATATTGTAAATGCTAACTCATTAAAGAAGGAACTTGAAGAAAACGGATCAATCTTTAATTCAACAAGTGATACAGAGGTTCTTGGTCATTTAATTAAGAGAGAAACAGGACGATTTGTAGATCGTATCTGTAAATCATTAGAAAAAATTGATGGAGCATTCGCATTTGTTATTCTTGTAGAGGATGCTCTATATGTTGCAAGAGATAGATATGGTTTAAGACCATTATCTATGGGTAGACTTCCAAGTGGAGGTTATATGTTCTCATCTGAAACATGTGCTTTAGATATTGCTGGAGCAGAGTTTGTAAGAGATGTAGAACCAGGTGAAATTATCCGTGTTAAAGATGGTATTATTAAATCTAAGAAGTATACTGAAACTTTACCTATCTGCAATAAGCTATGTGCAATGGAATATATTTACTTCTCTAGACCTGATAGTAATCTAGATGGTATTAATGTTCATACAGCACGTAAGACTTGTGGTAAGACTTTATTTGAAGAAGCACCCGTTGAAGCAGATTTAGTAATTGGTGTACCTGATAGTTCTATTTCAGCTGCTATTGGTTACTCTGAAGCATCTGGTATTCCTTATGAAATGGGGCTCATCAAGAATAAATATGTAGGTAGAACATTTATTCAGCCAACACAGGAAATGCGTGAACGTGGTGTAAGAATGAAGCTTTCAGCTGTTTCTTCAATCGTTAAAGGTAAGAGAGTTATCATGATTGATGACTCAATCGTAAGAGGTACAACTTCTAAGCGTATTGTAAAATTATTAAAAGAAGCAGGAGCTACAGAAGTGCATGTAAGAATTGCTTCTCCAGCTATTAAGTTCCCATGTTTCTACGGTGTAGATATTTCTACTTTGGAAGAATTAATCTCACATCGTATGAATGTAGAAGAACTATGTCAATTCATTGAAGCTGATTCATTAGCATTTATTTCAATGGAAGGATTAAAGAAATCTGTTAAGCATGATATGGATGGAAACTGTGATTTATGTATGTCTTGCTTTAGTGGTAATTATGTCACTAAGCTTTATGATTCTATTGATCGTGCTAATAAAGACGAAAAATAGCACTAAAAAACTCCCTTTATTGGGAGTTTTTTTCTTATATATATTACTTCGCATAATATATATTATGTAATTTTTTAGTTATATCTGTTACATTTGAATTGTAAATTGAGTGTGCTATAATAATATTAAATAATTAGAGTATCAAAGGAGGATCTCCATTATGAAAAAAACTACAACTGCAGCAACTAAGAAAACAACTACTCAGACTGCTGCTGAAGCGAAGAAAGAAACTACAGCTAAAAAGACTACTACAGTGAAAGCTGCTGAACCTAAAAAAACTACAGTTAAAAAGACTACAGCAAAGGCATCTGGGCCTAAAAAAGCCACAGTTAAGAAAACAACTGCAGTAAAAAAAGAGACAGCGCCAAAGAAAACTACTAAGGCTAAAACTACTTATAAGCCTGTCAAAATGAATATTCAGGTGCAATATAACTACCACGATGTATCTTTAACTGAGATTGAGGATATGGTTGTAAACCATCTTGTAGACGCTGGTTATAAAAAGACTTCTATTTTAACTTTGGATATCTATTATAAAGCTGAAACAAGTGAAGTGTTCTATATCGCAAAGACCAAAGATAAGGAAACTATCAAAAACGAAGAACCTTTATATATTTAATAAATGGCTCCCCTTTTTATTGGAAGGGGAGTTTTTTAATGACTCCCCTCCTCTATTAAAAAAAGAAGCAATAAAGCTTCTTTTCTATATGAGCAGTTTACCTATAAATAGTGCTTCTAATAATATATTTACAATTATCAGATAAATAAATACTACCCTCTTATATTTTTTATAATTATTGAATAATGATACAGCTGCACAAATGACTAGCAAAGATGCCATTACCAAATATATAGTTTCAATAATTATGTTCCCTTTCGCTAGTGTCATACCAAATACATAAAGTATGACAGCCATCAGGCTTGCTGCAAGAGATACAATGATTACTTTCTTCTGGTTTTCCATTAAGCATCCCTTTCAAGTTCTTTTAGTAAAGATTTTCCAATACCAGGATTTTCTACATTAAAGTTATCAGCAATAGTAGCACCAATCACAGCATAGCTTTCTAATAATCCAAGATTTTTTGGGTTATGAAGTGACTTGCTGTAAATAAGTAGTGGAACATGTTCTCTTGTATGATCAGTTCCTTTCCATGTAGGATCATTACCATGATCTGCTGTAATCATGATTAAATCATCATCATTGACTGCAGCCATTAAATCAGATAATTGCGCATCGAATTCTTCAATAGCATCTCCATAGCCAATCGCATTTCTACGATGTCCATAAACGGCATCAAAGTCCACAAGATTCACAAAGATAAGTCCATGATGTTCTTTTTCTGCAAGTTCAATTGTTTTTTCCATACCGTCTTTATTAGATACTGTATGAATGCCTTCAGTAATACCTTCATTTACGAAGATATCAGGAATCTTACCAACACCTACAACATCAAGTCCTGCATCCTTTAAACTATTAAGTACTGTTTTTCCAAATGGCTTTAATGCATAGTCATGTCTATTAGGTGTACGTTTAAATTCACCTTTTTTACGTCCAACAAAAGGTCTTGCTATAACACGTCCAACTTTCCATCTTTCATCCATGAGTAGTTCTCTTGCAATATGACAAGCATCGTATAATTCTTCTAATGGAATAATTTCTTCATTGGCTGCAATCTGGAATACAGAATCAGCTGATGTATAAACAATCCAGTCTCCTGTTTCTAACTGCTTTTCTCCAAGATCATCTAAAATTTTAGTACCACTTTCAGCATAGTTTCCTAAGCATTTTCTGCCTGTCTTTTCTTCAAAAATTTTGATAAACTCTTCTGGAAAGCCAGTATCTGTAAATGTTTTAAAAGGCTGAGTGACTTTAAGACCCATCATTTCCCAATGTCCTGTCATCGTATCCTTACCGTTAGATACTTCCTTTAGTGTAGCAGTTGTACCTAGAGGATGAGAAATTGGATGAATACCTTTAAAATCACCTAAGTTACCTAAACCTAATCCTTCCATATTAATAATATTCAGACCGTTTTTTGCTTCACAAATATGACCAATTGTATTAGCGCCTTCATCACCGAATAAAGCAGCATCTTCAGCATTTCCAATACCCATTGAATCACATACAATCACAAATATTCTTTTGTACAATTCCTTACTCATCTTTTTTCCTCCTTGCATTGCCTGGATGATATTTATTATAGTCATCCAGTATCTGCCTATGTGTAACATGTGTATATATTGTTGTTGTAGAAATATCCTGATGTCCAAGCATTACCTGGATAGATCTTAAATCACAATGATTTTCCAACAAAGTAGTCGCAAATGTATGTCTCAACATATGTGGTGTAAAATGATCTCTCACCCCTGCTCCTATTACAAGTTTTTGGAGAATGTTATAGAAATTTTCTCTTGTCATACGACGACCATCATTCATCATAAAAAGCCACTGATTATTCTTTTTATTAAAGAAAGAACGGTCATTTTGCATATAGCTATAGACATAAGAACATGTTTCTTCATCTAATGGAATTAATCGTTCTTTGTTCCCTTTTCCTACGACACTAACATTAGAAACAGAGTGATTGATATCATTAATTTCCAGATGAACTAGTTCGCTTATTCTCATACCTGTATTAATAAGAAGAAGCATCATTGCCTTATTTCTTTTGCCTGCTGGATTACTATCATCGATACTCTTAATAACTTTGATAATTTCTTCTAGACTTAATACCTTAGGAAGTTTTTTATCTGTTTTTGGCAGATCATATTGCGTCATGATATCCTGCATACCTCTTGTCCTAGATAAAAACTCATTGTACTGCCTTAAAGAAACGATTTTTCTTCTTATAGAAGTAACCTTATATCCATCATCCTTTAATTCACAGAAATAAGCGTCTATATGAGACAAATCAAACTTTTTTATATCATAATCAATATATTCATAAAAAGCTCTTATATCCCTTATATAGCCCTGTACAGTATTCTCACTCAAGCCTCTCTCAAATAATAAATAGCTTTTAAAATCTTTTAAATCATATTCTTGCACGTGCTACACCTCTCGTCTATTATAACAACTTTTCTTAACTGTTTCCATCATGACGCTTACTATCTGGACGATAGTCTTTGGCCTTGATTAGATGTGCACTTGTCATTTTATTAATATTTTCAATAAGACTATCAATAGGATCTGTCTTATTATTCTTTGTATCAAATATATTCATCTGCTGAATAATAGAATCTTTTCTTTTCACATTATTCAATGTTACACCGATGAGTCTTAATGGTTCATGAGTGTAATGCTTAGTAAAAAGCATCATGACATAACTATATATCTTTTCATAATCATTAATATAATCCTGTACCAGCATCTGTCTTGTCACACTGTGAAAACGCGTGTATTTTAATGTGATTACAATACAATTAGAATACATATCATGCTTTGAAGCACGCTCAGAAACCGTTAAACATACTTTTTTAAATTCTTCTTTTAAACTGTCTTCATCACTTATATCACTCTCAAAAGTTGTAGAGTGCCCAATTGATTTCATATCAGTATCTTCATAAATAACAGGTGAAAGATCCCTGCCATTTGCACGATTGTAATAAATTAATGTATTCTTTCCTAAAAATTGTCTTATAGTCTGATAATTATCGTAATTGGCAATATCTCCAATTGTCTTGATTCCTGCTTCTTCTAGTTTGGGTGCTGTCTTTTTTCCAATGCCATACATATCCCCTACTTTAACAGGCCAAAGAACTTCTTTAAGATTCTTTTGGGTGATAATAGTAATTCCTAAAGGTTTCTTCATATCAGAAGCCATTTTAGAAAGAAACTTATTAGGAGAAATACCAATAGAGCAAGGAAGAGATAAGGTAGATAAAATCCTATCCTGAATTTCCTTGGCGACAACATAAGGCTGTGCATGCGTCACTGTAAAATAATCACTCATATCTACATAGCATTCATCAATACTCGCTATCTCGACTTTTTTACTGTAAGTATAAACAATATCAAAAAATTTCTGAGATAGTTCATGATAAAGATTAAAATGCGGTTCTACCACAATTAAATCAGAACATTTCTCTTTAGCCATAAATAAAGGCATCGCAGAACTAATACCAAATTGTCTTGCTTCATAAGAAGCAGTAGATACAACACTTCTTTTAGAATTATGACATATGACAATAGGCTTTCCTCTTAATTCTGGATGCTGTGAAATTTCACAATTGGCATAAAAAGCATTCATATCAATATGAAATATAATACGCATACTCATCCTCCTGAAAAAAGAGCATATAAGTTATATGCTCATCCTTGTAATAGCCTTTTAGCATTTTCAATTGCTTCTGGAGTAATCACATCTCCTGAAAGCATCTTTGCAATTTCTTCTATTCTTTCATCTTCATTTAATACTGCAAGTGATGAATAAGTCTCTTCATCCTGTGTTTGTTTCTTGATTGCATAATGATAATCAGCATGAATAGCCACCTGTGGTAAATGAGTGATACATAATACCTGATTGTTTAAGGCTATAGAATGCATTTTCTGACCAATCGCATCTGCAACTTTACCGCTTACTCCAGTATCAATTTCATCAAATACAAGAGTATTGATATCTGTCTTAGACATTGTAATTGTCTTAATTGCAAGCATTAAACGAGATATTTCACCACCACTTGCAGTTTCATTTAATGGCGTAAATGCCTGTCCTTTATTCATAGAAACCACAAATGTAATATCGTCTTTTCCCACATCATTAAGGTCGCATTCTTGAATATCCACCTTTAACTTTGCATTTGGTAAATACAGATCCTGTAATTCTTTTTCTAATGCATCAACAAATATAATTCCCTGTTCATTTCTTAATGCAGTCAGCTTTTCCGCAATCATATAAGCGTCCTGATAAGCATGCTCTTTCTGATTATTCAAATCTGCAAGAACATCTTCACGATTAAGTGAGGCATCTAGCTTTTCTTTTAAATCTGCCTGAGCCTGATAGATATCATCACATGAATAGCCATATTTTCTTTGTAGACGATGAATTGTGAATAGTTCTTCCTGTAATTCATTAAAGCGATACTCATCAAAATCAATTGAATCAAATGCTGTTTCAATACGATCTACAATATCCTGCATACTATAATATTCATTATAGAATTCATCGTATAATGAAGAAAATGTTTCATTATCACTCATATGACCAAGAGCACTTAATGCATCATTAATTCGACTTAATGCACCCTGTCGCTCTGACATAGCTTCATTAAAAGCAGTCATATAGCCATGCATAGATTCATAATTCTTCATCATCCTGAGTTCATCTTCAAGACTATCAATGATTTCATCTGTGTACTCAAAATCTTTTAGTTCATCATATTGCTTCTGATAATATTCTATTCTTTCATCACTTAAATCTTCCTGTTCAAGTTTCTTGATTTTTTGTGATATTTTCTTATATTCAAAGTAATGTTTTTGATATTCAGACAAAAGTGCATCATCCTGATGATTCATAAATGACTGCAATATCTTTAAATGATTTTTTACATTAAAGATTTCCTGCGTCTGATATTGAGAATGAATATCTAATAAGCAGGGCGCAATCTGCTTTAAAGCACTGTTTGTAACAGTACGATAATTGATTTTAATTGTTGAACGTCCATTATCCATTATTTCTTTTGTAATAATTAAATCATCATCAGCTTCTATATTGAGTTTATCCAAGATGAGACCAATATGATCATTCATATCAAACACACCTTCAATAACTGCTTTCTTAGCACCTTTTCTTACAAGTGAAGAAGATGCTCTTGCACCACATAGCTGTTCAAGTGCATTGATAATAATAGATTTACCTGCACCTGTTTCCCCAGTCAAGGCTGTCATGCCTTCTTCAAAGTCTACTTGTGTTTGATCAATAATGACAAAAGAAGAGATAAAAAGACTTTTCAACATTTAAAATCACCTGCTTTCATTAAAATGTTTATGTGCTTCTGTGACAACATCATCAATACAATAATCACTATTTTCTTGATGATCATTCACAAAATAGCCAAGGAATTCAATATTACCTTCCCCTCCAGTTATTGGAGAGAATGTCAATCCTTTTAAAGAAAAACCATTATCATTTGCATAGCCGATAACTTCTTTAATGACTCTTTTGTGGACCTTGGGATCCTTTACAATACCATGTTTTCCAACATCATCTTTTCCCGCTTCAAACTGAGGCTTGATTAAAGAAACAATCACACCATCGGGTGCAATGACATTCTTTAATGCATTGAACATATGTCTTAAAGAAATAAAAGAAACATCAATAGAGGCAAATGTAGGCATACCATATTTGAAATCTTCTAACTGTGCATAACGGAAATTATACTGCTCCATTACTTCTACACGTTCATCATTACGAAGTTTCCATACTAACTGATTCGTTCCTACATCAACTGCATAAACCTTTTGAGCACCATGCTGTAAGGCACAATCTGTAAAACCGCCCGTAGAAGATCCAATATCAATCATAATGACATCTGTAAGATCTAAATGATAAAGATCAATGGCTTTTTCAAGCTTTAAACCACCACGAGATACATATCTTAACTTTTCACCCTTAACAAAAAGTTTTGTATCAACCGGAATCTTTGTTCCTGGTTTATCAATATAATCATTTTCATCTCTTACAATGCCTGCCATAATAGCTCTTTGTGCCTGATTTCTAGACTCAAATAAGCCCTGCTGGACACATAAAATATCAATTCTTTCTTTTTTCATGTTCTATTTCCTCAATTTTATTTTTCAAATCATTCAACGAAATATGTTCCTGTTTATATAAGGATTCGTTATCTCCAAAAGTGACATAATGATCATCAATACCAATAAATGACATATCAACATTAATATGATTTTTTTCATAATATAAACTCATAATACTGCCTAAAGAACCATTCATAAGATCAGTTTCATAAACAATAATTGGTTTATCACTCATTCTTTCCAACATATCTTTATCTATTGGTTTGATGAATCTTGCATTAATAATATTAATAGGAAGATGATCCGTCTCAGCCATCTTTAAAACAGCTAGTACATTATCACCATAAGTAACAACATTAATAGCCGCATCTTCCATTTCTTTAATAATTTCCCATTGACCTACTTTTATAGTCTCATCAGTATGTTGATGTGTATCGATAACTTTGTTTTTTGAATAACGCATCACATATGGATGATCTTTATTCTGATATGCTGTATTAATCATTTTTTGTGCTTCTTCTTCATCTTTAGGTGCCATAATAATAACATCTGGAATAGGTGCAATAAGACCAATATCAAAAACACCATGATGTGTTGCACCATCTCCACCTACTAAGCCTGCACGATCAATACCAATAAGACATGGAAGATTCATTCTAGCAATATCATGATTAAGCTGATCATATGCACGCTGAAAAAAAGAAGAATAAACACTTAAGAATGGGAATTCTTTTCCCTGAGAAAGACCTGCTGCAAGAGTCATTGCATGTTCTTCCGCAATACCAACATCGAATGAACGATCTGGATAATTTTTAAAGATTTTCTGTAAACAGCTGCCTGTAATCATGGCTGGAGTAATTACACATATATCATCATGCTTATTCATCAAGTATTCTACATGATCACTCACCGCTTGACTCCATGAATGTTTTTCTTTATCTAATACAGGCTGAATACCTTTAACTATATCAAAAGCTCCAACACTGTGATAAACACCTGAGCGATCCTTTTCTGCAGGCTCATAGCCTTTTCCCTTCTTTGTTAGAACATGGAGGACAACACTATGATCTAAGTTCTTTACTGTTTCTAAAGCACGTATCAACTCTTCTATATTATGCCCATCAACAGGACCTATATAATCTAAATCAAACTGAGAAAATGGTGTATCCAGTAAGATTTTTCTTTTTACTTTATCTTTTACTCGCTTTGTCACATCAAATATTTTCTGCCCAAAAGCAGTTTGTGAAAGTATTTCAGTATAATTACTTTTTGCCTGATTATACTTATATGACATTCTTACATCGGATAAGAAGTTTGATAAACCTCCTACATTGCGAGAAATAGACATATTGTTATCGTTCAATATAACAATGACCTTAGTATCAATTCCACCAAGAAAATTCAAGGCTTCTAGAGATTCACCACTCATTAATGCAGCATCTCCAATAATACTAATTACTTCAAAGTTTTCTTTTTTAAGATCACGCGCAATAGCTAAACCTGTCGCACCAGATATAGAAGTAGAAGAATGTCCTGCTTCCCAAGGATCATAAATGCTTTCATGACGATTCTGGAAGCCACACATTCCACCATATTTCTTTAGTTTATTAAACATAGGTGCACGACCAGTCAAGATTTTATGAACATAAGCCTGATGTCCCACATCAAAAAGGAATTTATCCTTTGGCGAATCAAATACATAATGAAGGGCAACAGTAAGTTCTACTATACCTAAATTACTGGAAAAGTGACCTCCCGTTTTAGAAATATTTTCGATTAGAAAATCCCTTATATCCTGTGATAACTGATTTATTTCGTCAATATTCAATTGTTTCAAGAATCGAGGATTCTCAATCTTTTTAATTTCCATTTAATTCACTCTTTTCATAATAATCTGGAATAATTCAATCATCAATCCATGATTAAGTTGTAAACCATAAACATCAGCCAAACATTCTTCAAATAATTCTTCTACACGTTTTTGAGATGTTTCTAAACCAATCAATGATACATATGTAGACTTATGATTTGCAATATCACTGCCTACTTTCTTACCTAATGTTTCAGTTGTACTTGTTACATCTAAAATATCATCCTGAATCTGAAATGCAAGACCTAGTTTAAAGCCGATGTTTTCTAACTTATCAGCATCTTCTTTTTTTGCAATTAATCCTGCAATCTTCATAGGGACTGAAATAAGTGCACCTGTCTTATCGTGATGGATAGCCTGTAATTCATCAAGTGTTGCTGTATGTGTTTCAAAATACATATCCTGCTGCTGACCGTAAATCATACCACCTAGTCCAGAAGCATTATATAAATAACGTAGCACTTCCACTTTAAGTGCATCATCAAGATCCATTCTTATAATCACATTCATTGATTCATTTAATAAGGCATCACCTGCTAAAATCGCAGTTGCTTCATCAAATTGTTTGTGACATGTTGGTTTCCCACGTCTTAAATCATCGTTGTCCATTCCAGGAAGATCATCATGAATCAAAGAATATGTATGAATCATTTCAATAGCACATGCAATATCAAGATATTTATGATAATCGACACTATATGCACGTAATGTCTGAATAAATAAAAGAGGTCTTAATCTTTTACCACCTGCCATCACAGAATATGTCATGGCTTCCTTTACTAATCCTGGACGATATGAAGATAAGATTTCTTTTAATCTCGCATTTACTTCTTCAATAATATTATTCATCATCATCACCTAGATAATCTTTTAATTGATTTTCCTCAAATATTTTAGTTACTTCCTGATCAACATCTTTTAACTTCTGATCACAAAAAGCAGCAAGTGACACACCTTCCTTGTAAAGGTCAAGGCTTTCATCTAAAGATGCTTCATTGTTTTCTAATAAATCAATGATCTCATCAAGACGTGTCATTGCTTCTTCATATGTCTTTTCTGCCATCAATATCACCTACTTCACTATTGCTTCTTTTTCACCATCCACATAAACAAGTGTGACTGTTTCATTATGTGATAATTCTTTTACACTTTTAATGATATGATCATCTTTTTTAGAGATAATATAACCTCTCTGCATTGTTTTTAGAGGACTAAGTAAATCAAGTTTTTCAACTGAATAAATAAAAGAAGTCTTTTTATTTTTTAAATAATTTATAAACTGAGATTCCAGTAACTCTTGGTTATTACTAATACTTTTTCTCTCAATCAATTGTTTCTGTTTTATCAACGTATTGAGTTGAATTAGTTTTTTGTGCATTTCGTAACGAGATTGCTGTTTAATCCTGATTTTAAAGTTGTTTAGTTTTAATTGAATATTATCTAATTTCATGAACTTCGTTTCGAATATTCTAGAAGGATCAGTAAAAACATAAGAATGCTGATACTTTTCTAATTTCTGTCTTTCTAGATAAATAGTTTTTCTCATCACACTTGATAATCTAACTATTTTATTCTCGAGATGATTCAACAGATCTTTTTGTGAAGGAACTGCAGCTACTGCCGCGGCTGTAGGAGTAGGTGCACGTAAATCACTGACATAATCTACCAGCGTATAATCTGTTTCATGTCCTACACCAGTAATAATAGGTGTCTTCAAATCATAAATGCAACGTGCCAAAGCCTCTTCATTAAAGTTCCATAAATCTTCAATAGAACCGCCACCTCTTACAAGAAGAATTGTAGAGTAGCCCATCTCATCCACTTTTTTTAATGTATCAACAATCACCTGATAAGCATCTCTTCCTTGAACAGGAACTGGATAAATATCTCTTGCCACTATAGGATAACGCTGATGAAGTGTACGTAACACATCCTGCAAAGCAGCTCCTTGTTTAGCTGAAAGAATAGCCAGACGTTCAGGCATAGATGGAATTTCTTTCTTATGTATAGCATTAAAGAGGCCTTCTCTTTCCAAGGCCTGCTTTAACTCATTAAAACGAAGATAGAGATTACCTAAGCCATCTTCCTGCATACTTCTGACATAAAGCTGATATCTTCCTGCTCTTTCAAATACAGAAACCTGCGCTGTAATAAATACCTTCATTCCATCTTTTAATCTAAACTTTAAATAACGTGCCTGTGACGCAAACATAATTGCACTAATTGATGATTCTGTTTGATCATCCTTTAGAGTAAAGTACATATGACCTGAAGGATGTGGACGATAATTAGATATCTCGCCACGAATATATACAGTCTGAAGCTGCATGTCATTATCTAGTTTTGCTTTAATATAGCGATTTAAAGCATGTACGCTTACGTATTGTCGTTCCATTATTCAATTGCAGTTAAAACACCATTAATGAATTTATAAGAATCTTCATCACAATACTGTTTTGCATTGATAACAGCTTCATTAATAACAATGCTCTTGTCTAATTCTGATTCTAGTAACTCACATGTTGCCACAAGAAGAATAGCCTGTTCCATCTTATTTAAACGTTCAAAAGACCATCCTTTTTTTAATTTAGTATTTAATAAAGCTTCATAAGAACCTTTGTTTTCCATAACTGTATCAATCAACCAGTAACAGAACTGTTCTGCTGATCGACCTTCAATTAATGCTTCATCAGCATGAACATATTCTTTAAGTTCTTCTTTAGATGCATCAACTGTTAACCATTGGTATACTGCAATTACTGCTTTTTCTCTAGCGATTTGTCTAATTGTTTTTTCCATTTTTAAAGGACCTCCATAATACTCACTTATTTTAACACATCGACTCTTTTTATAAAAGATTTTACATCTCTTTGCCTGTTCAAAAAAAATAAAAGCAAGTCAGACTTGCTTTTAGAAATCAATAGCTTCTACTACAACATCAACACTCTTAACTGTTACAGCAGCCATTTCTTTAATTCCAGAAGCAATCTTCTTCTGTAATTCTTTTGTCTTGGCTGTAATGTTTGTACCATATTTAATACGAACATGAACTGTGATATAAACTTCATTATCTTTAATAGTGCAGTTCACAAGATTCTTTGTACCTGTAACAGAAAAACCTTTTGAAGTATCAAGCTTAATATCCTTATCTTCAGCAGCAACCTGCTTAGTAATAATATCAAAAACCTGAACACTCATCATAATATCGCCATTAATTGGGCTTCCCTTATATGTATAATATTCATTACGTGCCATAAAATTACCTCTTCTTTCTTTACCTTATATTCTATAAGAAAACAGGGATAATTACAAGTGTTGATATAATAACACCAATTAAAAAAGGAAGAGATTATGCTCTTCCTGTATATTTTCCTTCAACTGTATTAACAACAACAACTTCGCCTTCTTCAATAAATAGAGGCACTTTAATCTGATAACCTGTTTCAATAGTAGCAAACTTAGTTGCACCTGTTGCAGTATCACCTTTAACTGCTGCTTCAGTTTCAATAACCTTAAATGGTACATTGACTGGTAAAGCAACACCAAGGATTTCACCTTCATAGCTTGTTACTTCTACATTATCAGAAGGTTTCATGAAATTGATTTCCCATTCCAAACGATCTGCAGGAATTTCAACCTGGTCATATGTTTCATTATCCATAAATACTAACATACCACCATTGTCATATAAATACTGCATCTTACTCTTTTCTACCTGAGCCTTCTTTACCTTTGCATTACTACCAAATGTCATTTCAGTAGTAGTTCCTGTTCTCATGTTCTTCATTTTAACACGAATGTTAGCTGCAGCACGTGCTGTCTTGTTGTGGCTATAATCTAAACAAACATATAGATTACCATCATATTCAAATGTTACTCCTGGTCTTAATTCAGTTGCATTAATCATAACTTTACTTCATCCTTTCTAATCGGACATCATTATAGCAAAATTCCTCTATAAAGTAAAGTATCCTTGCATTAATGCCCATATGTATCCTTGCATTAATGCCCATATGTACACGCATGCATATCTAAACTATCCATATTTATTTTTGCCTGCATTGTATAATGATATGACTTCGTTGTGATCTCACAATCAATAATATAGTCAGTTCCATCATCATCTACATTATAACTAATTACACTATCTTCCATTTCAAAAGTATCCCCTAATAAAATATCCTGATCAATAGTAGAACGCCAATAACGCCTTAACAATATTTCTATACGCCTCTGCTGATTCATCATTTTTTGATAACGTGTTAATTCATATTGTCTTGTCATCAGCGTGCAATAGCTAAAGAGACTAGTAAATAATATGAGAAAAATGACTAATACTACCTGTAATACACTTCCTCTATTCTTCGACATAAGTTTCCTGCTTTCTATACAAATCACAAATCATATATGTATATTTCTGTTTTTTTCTTGTAACTGTCATATACATATAGGCATCCTTCTCAAAAAATAGTACATCATCTATATCGGTAATAAGGATTTCATAGCCAGGTGTCTTCACCAGTCTTCTTTTTTCAAAAATGATTGTATTTTCTTCACCCTTATCATCATAATAGCCAATATCTTCACTATATGTCTTGATTTTAGATACAAGAAGATAATCTGCAAGTTGTTTCGCACCTACTGCAATATCCTGATTGTTATTGACTACAGGCACTCTTAACAAGCGCACAAGAGAAGGGACATTCATCACAATCAGCAGACAAATAGATAAAGAAAACAGCATTTCAATTAGCGTAAAGCCCTTTTGAGTTTTAATTGGATATCATCTCCTTCTTCTGCAATCTTAAGTTCTTGTTGATTACAATAATCCTGATTATGTTTAAATTGCAGCTGTGCTTTATTTAAAACAGTCCAAGATCCTACAAAATAAACAACAACCATCAAATAAATGGATAAGGCAAACAGTGATTCAATAAGTGTATTTCCCTTTTGATTATGCAACATGATAAGCTCCACTTCCTAACTGAAAAACAAATTTCTTGGTATGATGTGGTGTTTTTAATACAAGAGTTTTTGCAATCTTAATATGACCATGATCATTAAAAGTAAATGTATGATTCGTAAGAAAAGTATACCCTTGCTCTAAATTTAATGTCTTATTTTCCTTACCAATCAAGTCTACTCTATGATTAGATACAGACACCTTTACTGTATCTTTTTCCACTATAGCCATCGCCCTTGCTTCATCAAACATCGCTTTAATAAGCGCTATTTCTTCCTCTTCTTTAATCGTACGTGTATGAGGTGTCATACATAACAAGGACAAAAAGATAGTAATAGATAAAACAAACAACATTTCTATAACTGTAAATCCCTTTCTATACATATGCCTGTCCATTTGATATATAAATTGATTTTCCATTAGGACATGTTGCTTGTTTTTTAGTGAGATAAGGATTTGAACCAGATGTTAATTGAGAAATGCTGGTAGGCAGTTCATCATGTTCAATCTGATACAAGATAATTTGTGAATTAACAACTTCTACCTGTGCTTCACATCCCTTTCCTTTCACAACATCGTTCTTACTTGTTACATTAGGAATAACGAGTAATAAGATGACTAGAATAACAGAAATACAAAATATCATCTCTATAAGAGTAAAGCCTGCTTTATTATTTTTCATAGAACCTCCTAAATATCTCCAATAACATTCATCATCGGAATAATAACTGCGATATATATTGTGATGACGAAAAATGCGACAAAACCATAAACAATTGGGACAAAAAACTTTGTAAACTTATTAACAGCATATGTAATCTGTTCCTGAGAAATATCTAAATACCCTCTCATTGATCCTATTTGATCAGGATTCTTTAAAAACATCTTATACATAGAGACAAAGAGATGATCGAAATAAGGAAAACCATCTATAATATTTTCTAGCTGCTCACCTTCTTTTAAACGAATATAGATGTCATAAAGTACAATCTTAATATCACTTTGACTCATACTCTCATTCAACATTGTAATAATAGTATTAGAATCAATATGATCTTCTAGCAACTCGTTGAAATAGAGGCAGAACTTAAATGTGAAATATTTCTGAATATACTTCTTTAAGAAAGGTACTTTCAGATAACGTTCAATTATCCAGAACTTCTTTTTCTTTAAAGAGATAAGAAAATAAACACCGGATATAATTAATGCAGATAATAAACCAATAATCAAAATAGGAATTAGGCGAATAATAAAGAATAAAAGAGTGAAGCTTAAAGATGGATTCATCCCAAATGAACTGAACAAAGTAGTAACTTTAGGAAAGAGAATAAAAGTTGCAAACAAAGAGAAAAAGAGTAAAAATACAATCAAAATAAGAGGATATGTCATCTGGGCAACTAATTTCTTTTTCATTGAATATATTTCATTATATATTTTTAAGCTATTCTTAATCGCATCGGAAATGGTGGAACGCATAGAAAAGAAAGTAAAAAACTCAATGAATAAAGGTGGAAGATGAGGATCCAGCAATGCATCAGTCAAATTCTCTCCATCATATATTTTCTGCAATATTGTATCAATGCTTGGATGATCATTAATATCTTTACAGATAAGTAATGTTTCTTCTATCCCATAACCTTGTTCGAGAAGATTAGATAAGTTTTCAAGAAATAAAAGATCATTGTCCATTCAACTCATCCTTAAACAAATACTGATCACAGTGCTTTTCTTTAATAAGCATTAAAGCATTGTCTTTAAATGATGGATAATTAACTGTATGATCTACAAAATATTGTTTGATCTGTATCTTATTCATTATTTCAGGAAGTATGATAACTCTTCTATTCCTTCTATCATATTTAATGCGTTGTGTAACTACACCAATCAATACGTCCTCTAAATCCGTTTCATTAATCCCTAAATTCAACATTCTCTTTATTACCAGCAATGAGTTACTGGCATGAATAGTAGATAATACCAGATGCCCTGTTAAAGCACATGTAATCGCAAGTTTTGCGGTCTTTTCGTCTCTAATTTCACCGATCATGATTACATCTGGATCATGTCTTAAAATCTGTTTCAATGAATTATAATAATCAATACCTAAGCTTTCATTCATTTCTATTTGCAAACAATGTTCCTTCACTATTTCTATTGGATCCTCTAACGTAACAACATTTCTTCCTCCCATTTCAATAATCTTATCAAGTATGGCATATAAAGTGGTTGATTTACCTGAACCTGTAGCACCTGCCACCAAAAAGAGTCCTGCCTTTTGATAACAGATTTCATTAAGAAAGAAAGTAAAGTCATCAATCTCTGATATCTCATTAATAGTGATATTCTCATGATTGTTTAATATTCTTATGACTATACTTTCGAAATCCATTCCAGGTAAATAAGAAACACGAAGGAAATAAATATGTTCATTGATGTAGTAGTGAAAAGCACCTGTCTGGGGAACCATCTTATAATTCACATTAATGAAAGACTTATATTTCAGATAGTTCATGATCTTAGCACCTACTGCACTTTCATAATCCTGATAATGTTGTAACTCTCCAAACACTCTAAATTGAATACTCAAATGGTCCGTCAATTTGAAATGGATGTCTGTAGAATCTGCTTTAAGTGCTTTGAAAAAAATAGTTTCAAATAGTTCATCCATAAAATAACCTCCTACTATTACATACAAGATACAAAACCATTTTTCTCATAGAACTAAAAAAAGATTCAGTAAAATTTACTGAACCTTTGTACATATAATACTTTCGATAACTGGCTGATTCTTTTTTAGTACTGTTCCATTGCTGTCTTCTGTCTTTACATCATTACAGATCTTATCAACAATCTCCATTCCTGAATAAGCACATCCAAATGCTGCATATTCACCATCTAATGAAGGTGCATCTTCATGCATAATGAAGAATTGACTGCTGGCACTATCATTGGACTGACTTCTTGCCATTGAAATAACGCCTCTTGTATGCTTCAAAGGATTATCTACACCATTACTAGAAAATTCACCCTTAATAGTATCTTTAGAACCTCCAGTTCCATCTCCATTAGGATCTCCACCCTGAATCATAAATCCTTTAATAATACGATGGAATGTTAAGCCATTATAGAAACCATCATTGGCAAGTCCGACAAAATTGCTTACGGTAATAGGTGCTGTATTCGCATCAAGCTTTAATTTAATTGAACCATAATTTTTAATCTTGATTTCACAATCATAATAACCTGTTAATAAATCTTTTAACCCAGATACCTTGACCTTCTTAGTAGGATTCTTAATAGTAAGCCCTAGATCTTTAGCCTGTGATTTAGAATATTTAGCATTAATAGTAATTTCATCACCATTAGAGAGTGCACCATTTTCACCGTTTTCTAATGTATATTCTACATTGCTTACAAAATCTCTAATATCAGAATTGGTTTTATCATACTTTGTATTATTATCGACATAAACCTCTCCCTTACCATTATAGCCTTTGATTGTTACTTTGATATTACTTGTCAAGTCAATTGTTCCTCCAGGCTTAGAAGAACATCCTATAAGTGTAGAACCTATAGCTAAGGCAAGTATTAAACGTATTATCTTTTTCATTTCATAAACCTCCATTTCTCATTATAATTGAAAGCGCATTATTTTCATACACAAAAAATGAAAAAAAGTCCTCTATTCAGGGGTTAGAGGACGGATTGAAATGGATAATGAGAATGTATAACTCCCATACATAAGGGAAAAACCAAATATAAGTGTTAAAATCCACTTCATTGCCATTATATACCTAAAATTATATATCTTTAGATTTTTGCACTAAACAGCAACTTTTTTACTCAAAAGGATAAATACGGGTTATTTCTCTTTTCTAAAGAAATTTTGGATTGTGGACCATGTCCTGGATAGACATCAGCATCAAATGTAAATTGTTTTATTTTACTTAAAGACTGAATCATAGCCGACTGACTTCCTGTAGGAAAATCAATTCTTCCACAGCCGCCTCTAAATAATGTATCACCAGTAAATAATGCATTTTCCTGTTCATAATAATAAAGACAGCTTCCTTTTGCATGACCTGGTGTCTCATAAACTTTGAAGTTCATGCCTTCAAGCATAATTGTATCATCAATGATTTGTACATCTTCTACAATATACTTTTCCCCACCAATCATAACTGAGAGATTTTCATCCCAGTTAAGCATCATATCTTTAGTATCTTTCGTGGCATATACATCTGTATGATAATATGCTTTTAGTTCATTCACAGCACCAATATGATCAAAATGACCATGTGTCACAAGAATGCCTTTTACCTCTAAATGATCATTCTCTATTTCCTGCATAATATGATTTGCTTCATCTCCTGGATCAATAATCACACAGGTATGACCACAACTCACTATATAACAATTCTCCTGTAAAGGACCTACTACTAATCTTTTAATCATATAAATCCTCCTATAAAAAAAATAAGCCTTGTGGCTTATTTCTTTTCCTTATGAACAGTTTTCTTGTTACATCTTGGACAATACTTTTTAAATTCAACCCTTTCAGGATGACTCTTTTTATTCTTTGTGTTGATATAGTTTTCTTCACCACATTCTGTACACTTTAAGATAATATTATCTCTCATGAATTACACCTCCAAATAAGTTTGCTTCAATATATTATCATATAAATTTATAAATTACTAGTAATTTTTTAATTATTATAGCCATATTTTTCAAAATAGAGACTAAACGCTTTTTTTGCGATAGTAGGCGCATCATTAGAACCCTTTAATCTCTCTTCTAGAACAGCTACAACAACCTGTGGATCTTTACTTGGACCATAAGCAATAAACAAATGGTTAGGATGGTCGATATTACCTGTATGTGTATAGTCTTCGGCAGTACCTGATTTACCAGAAATATCATATGGGAATCCAGAAAATGAACCTGCAGCAGTACCATAAGTAACTACGGCTTTCATACCAGCCTGAATCTGATTAAACGCATCTTCATTACCTTCAGATACATCATCCACAACCTTCTTCTTATGCGTATTAAGAGTTACAATTTCACCGGACGTATCTGTCTTATACGAACTCTTATAAAGATGAGGCTGTACTTTAACACCTTTATTAGCCAATGTAGAAGCATATACAGCAAGTTGTAATGGTGTATACGTATCATACTGACCAATTGAGAAGTCAAGAAGCTTACCTGCTGTATCTTCTTCCTCACGAGGTCCAGTTGCCGCCTCATAAGGTAAATCAATACCCGTCTTGACACCTAATCCTAATTCACCCGCGGCATTTCTTAATTTAGTAAATGCACTCTTATTGATATGAATTGGTCGATCGTACTGATAATGACCACCAGCAAGTTTGATAATAATCTTCATCATATAAATGTTTGAAGAATAAGCCAGCGCCTGTACTTCATTAATATTACCGAAACCACTCTTGTTCCAAGAATGCTTTGCTTTTGTACCAGCAATCTTCAAACCTTCAGAAGTATCAGTTTCATAATGGTTCGCTTTAATAATGTTATTCTTGAAGCAGGCATAAATAACAGCCCCCTTCATAGTAGAACCAATACGATATGCACCCGTATAAGCTAGATAAGTCGCATCTTTCATTTCATAAGGTGTCTTCTCTTTATTAAATTCCTTACCAACCAAGGCAATCACATCACCTGTCTTAGGCTCCATCATAACACAATAAATATGCTGCTGATATCTTTCAGATGTATGACTATAAAGACATTGCTCAACCATCTGAGTCAATTGTGTCTGAATATCCCAATCAAGGGTTAACTGAATGTTTTCACCACTGCTACCTTGTTTCTTTGTTTTGACAATAGGTGTACCATCACTCATATAGTTCAAAGTCATAACTGACTTATTCCCACTAAGAATATCTTCATATTGTCTTTCTAATCCAGACGTACCAACACGTGAGTCATTACTATAATCTAACGCAAGAAGTTCATCTTTTAAAGTTGCAGGAAGCCCCTGTTTCTTTGTAGTAACTTTACCAAGTGTACTCTTTAGCATAGACTCATCTGTATAAGCACGCTTCCAGTCACTTGTTACCTGAATACCTCTTAATAAATCATTATTTTCACCAATGATACTTGCTTCCTGATAACTGATATTCTCAAGAAGTACTGCAGAACCACTCTTACAATTCTTGATTGTATAATAGAGCTTATAATAACGGATATCATCATCAGTTAAATGTTTTTCTAATATTTTCTTTGTAATTCTTTTTAACTGTAAATTATAATACTCCGTATCTCCATCATCATTTGCAGCAAGAGCCTTCTTTTCAGATTCTGTAACGAGAGATTTTGCAAATTTCTTATCCTTCATAAGAAGGTAATCTTTTTTCTCTCTTTCAGTTACACTTGAAATATCAACATTACAATTCTTAGTGATAAAATTAACCATAGATTTAATTTCATCATCCTTAATTCCTCTAACCGCATAATAAGTTGCACATACAACATTTTCGTTATAAACAAGCTTATTATAATTTCTATCAACTATTTCACCACGTAATGCATCCACTTCAAATGTATTTGTGCTGTATTGTTCCAGCTTAGCTGAATAGAAATCAGACTTATTAATCTGCATATAGAACAATCTCAATGCAAATATTGTTGCTATCACAATAACAACGCCAATAATAATATAAAAACGACGTGCAACTACATTATCTAGCTGATTACGCTGCTGTTCCTGGGCTTCTTTTCGCCCTATAAACTTTATCGGTCTATTACTAAACAATCAAATCCCACCTTTTTTCTCTCATATTATATATGTATATTCCTATCATTTCAATTAATTAGAGAAAATCAAATGTGTGAAAAAATAAAGAAAGGCAGAAATCATTCTGCCTATTCATCATCCACAGATAAAATAGCCATGAATGCCTCCTGTGGAATTTCAACACTTCCCACAGCCTTCATACGCTTTTTACCTTCTTTCTGTTTTTCAAGAAGCTTCTTCTTACGTGAAATATCCCCACCATAACACTTTGCAAGGACATTCTTTCTAATTGCCTTAATATTAGTACGTGCGATAACACGTCCCTGAATAGCGGCCTGAACAGGAATTTCGAACTGTTGTCTTGGAATGATAGTCTTTAACTTCTCACAGATGATTCTTCCACGATCATATGCAAAATCCTTATGAACAATAGAAGATAACGCATCAACTACTTCTCCATTTAAGAGAATATCCATCTTAGTTAAGTTACTTGTACGATAACCATGTAACTCATAGTCAAATGATGCATAACCACGTGTACATGATTTTAATTTATCAAAGAAATCATAAACAATTTCTGATAGAGGAATATAGTAAATAACATTTCTTCTTGTATCATCAAGATATTCAATATCTACATATTCTCCACGCTTATTCTGACATAATTCCATAATAGGCCCAATAAATTCATCAGGTGTCATAATTGCAGCACGTACATAAGGTTCTTCTATACGTATAATTGTTGTTGGATCTGGCAGTAAAGCTGGGTTATCTATTTCAATCATAGAACCATCACTTAAATAAACGTTATAGATTACAGATGGTGCTGTTGCAATCAGATCAAGGCCAAATTCTCTTTCTAGTCTTTCTTCTATAACATCCATATGTAATAAGCCAAGGAATCCACAACGGAAACCAAATCCTAAAGCCTGAGATGTTTCAGGTTCATAAACAAGTGAAGAGTCACTTAATGCAATCTTTTCAAGTGCTTCACGCAAATCTTTATATTTCGCATTGTCAATTGGATAAAGACCACAATAAACCATCGGATTCATACGACGATAACCTGGTAATGGCTCGGTTGCTTTATTTTCAAGAGTTGTAACTGTATCACCAACATGAACATCCGAAATAGACTTAATGCTTGCAGCAATCCATCCTACTTCACCTGTTACTAACTCATCTTTCTTCACTTCACGAGGTGTATGAACACCACATTCCACAACTTCATAATCTGCGTTGCTCGCCATAAAATGAATATGATCACCTACTCTGATCTTACCTTCCTTAACACAAACAAGAATAATAACGCCTCTATAAGCATCATAGAAAGAATCAAAGATTAAAGCTTGAGTCGGTGCATTAATATCACCACTAGGTGCTGGTACTTTATTAACAATCTTCTCTAATACCGCTTCAACATTTAAACCTGTCTTAGCTGAAATACGAGGTGCATCATCTGCCGGAAGACCAATTAATTCTTCCACTTCTGCAGCAACTCTATCTGGATCAGCGCTAGGTAGATCTATTTTATTAATAACAGGAAGAATTTCCAAATTGTTATCTAATGCAAGATAAACATTTGCAAGAGTCTGCGCTTCAACACCCTGAGCGGCATCTACTACTAAAATAGCGCCTTCACAAGCCGCAAGTGAACGTGAGACTTCATAAGAAAAGTCAACATGGCCCGGTGTATCTATAAGATGTAAAAGATAAGTTTTTCCATCTTTTGCTTTATATGTTAAAGAGACGGCATTTAACTTAATTGTAATACCACGCTCTCTTTCAAGTTCCATATCGTCAAGCAGCTGATCTTTCATATCACGATCTGATACAGTACCAGTTAATTGTAAAATTCTATCGGCAAGAGTACTCTTACCATGGTCAATATGTGCAATAATTGAAAAGTTTCTAATAAGTGACTGATCAACCATAAATAAACCTCCTTATTTCTCAATAGTCAGCGGTTTTTGAAGTTCTTTGAGCTTCTCATCAAGAAGTTCGAAAGACTCTGCACGTACAGTCATGACACGATACCCTTTATATTTGGGCTTATCTTCAAGATTACTCAGTCTTCCTCTTATTGCAATGACACTGCCAGCATGACACGTATCATTAATCATTTCCGCTAAACCTTTCCATAAGATAATAGGAATCAGATCATAATCCCTACATCCTTTTATTTCATCAAAAGGACGATACACCTGAAGATGGATCAAAGCATCCTTTCGATAATTATTGATAATTTCATAATCAGGCATCTGAGCAATTCTGCCCACTAGAAATACATGATTATACATATAAAAATCACCTCCTCCAAAAGACTTGTTTTAAGAAGAAGGTGAATACGGGTTAAATAAAATTATTTCTTATATACAAAAGCGATAGCAATGCCACCATCATGTGCAATAGAAATGTCTGCATCCTCATCATTCAGATAAGGACTTCCGTCTTCATGATTCAAAATGACAATATCATGAAATGAAATACCACCGATGCCTAGATGGTTGGCTTTTAAATAAGCTTCCTTTGCCGCAAAGCGACCACCGAGATATTCTCTCTTACGTTTTTCAGTTGGAAATGATTGAAATATTTCATATTCTGCATCTGCTAAAATATGACGTACAAAACGTTCATTATCAACATCTAAACGAGAAAGCTCAACAATATCAACACCAATTCCCATTAATCTTCAAACTTCTTTTCATAAAGATTCATGAGTTCATCATAGCTCATATCATCATTGATTTCATCAATCAAAGAGTCTTCATTCTCCATGTCATGTTTGAACTTACCTGTTCTCTCTTCAACAATTTTGAGGTTTTCTTGTGATTCAAGTGTCAAAGTAGATAAATTCTTCAAGCGGTTTTCCACAGAATCAATGACTTCACCGCTTTCCTTCTTGACTGTCTTTTCTACTTTCTTTGCCTTTTTCACTACAGGTTTTTCTTCTTCAATTCCCTGAGCACCATAAAAAGGACTTAGTACAGGTACCACATCATCCTCACGTCTTTTTATTTTTTTCTTAATTAATGGCTTTTTTTGTGGTGCAGGATTGTTAGATTCCTGCACTCCGTTCATTGGAGAGATGATCTGACTCATGACATATTCTTGCTTTTTTGGCTTCTTAGGTTCTGCTGTTTTCTTAACAACGGGCGCCTTTTCTTCTACTTTCTTTTCTTCGACTTTCTTTTCTTCGCTATAAATCATAGGCTCACTGAATTTTTCTTTACGACGCTGTTCAATCACAGGATCCACATGAGGTGGTTCCTCTTTCTTTACAGTATCATCAAGATCCATATCCTTGCCCATAAACCAATCTGTAATTTTCATATTCAACCCACACTTTCTTTTTTAAATTGAATCAATAAAAGACTGAACTTCCTCCTCTGTCTTTCTTAATTTCGATACAAATCGTCCTAATTCCTCACCCTTGTCATATGCAACAAAAGAAGGAATGCCTAAGATTTTTAATTCAATACATAAATCAAGCATATCATCACGATTTATATAATAGAATCGAAATGCTGAATTGTTTTCAACAATATGTTCTATATAGGTTTTCATATAAAGACAATCGGGACACCAATCTGTAGAAAATACGATAATACTTCTATTTTGGATAGCTTCTTCAAATTCCTTTAAAGAATGCAGTTTGATGAGTTTATCCATTCATTTCTCCAAAATCAATATCAATTCTATAGATTGGCCCAAATGGTGAGAATTTCTTTTCATACTCAGTCATCACGTTGTCTTCATATCCTTCACTATGATGAAGATCTAAACATACATCATGAAAACAAACACCATAATTATTCATAGAAACAAGTGAATATTCAAAGAATGGACGATTATCTGTCTTAAAGATTACATGTCCTTTTTCCTTAAGAATATTCTTATAGACATCAAGGAATGAAGCATAAGTTAATCTTCTCTTTGAATGTCTCTTTTTAGGCCAAGGATCACTGAAATTCAAATAAACTGTATCAATTTCATTTTCCGCAAACACTTCACCAAGTACGGCAGCATCTTCCTTCATAAAACGGAGATTTGGCAAAGCCTCCATTTCAAGATATTTCTTAACTGCAATAGTTAAAACTGTAGAATATTTTTCAATACCAATATAGTTGATATCTGGATTTCGTCTCGCATTTTCGATAATGAAATCACCTTTCCCCATTCCAATTTCAATTGCAATAGGATTGTTATTTCCAAACACCTCGTGCCACTTACCTAAGTGATCACGTGGATTAATAAAAACTAAATCTGCCTGCTCTTCTAAAAAAGGCATGGCATCAGGATTATTTCTTAATCTCATAAAACCTCCACATCAATGTTATTATATCATAAAACGTTATAGTATGCTATTAATTTCCTCATCTGTAAGTGGTCTGTAATGACCTAGTTTTAAGTTCTCATCTAATTTCAATTCACCCATGCTAATACGTTTCAAATAGACAACTTCTTTACCGCATGCCTGAAACATTCTTTTAACCTGATGAAACTTACCTTCATAAATAGTAACTTCACACTCACTTATTTCATCACTCTTGATGATTTTTAAATAGGATGGCATACATGTAAAATCTTCTAAAGGAATACCTTTAGTAAATGCATTAATATCTCCTATTCCAAGTCTGCCTTTGACCTTGACATAATAAGTCTTAGGGACATGTGTTCTAGGAGAAAGAAGACGATGTGCCAGCTGTCCATCATTAGTAATTAATAACAGACCTTCAGTGTCTACATCTAATCTTCCTACTGGAAACAATCCCGGATGATATTCTTTAATCAAATCAATAACTGTAGGATAAACATTATCTTCTGTCGCACTTACATAGCCATCCGGCTTATTAAGCATATAATAAACATACTTAGAATAATTGATTTTTTCATCACCCACATAGATTTCATCCTTTTCAGGATCTACATGTGCACCTGATGATCTTATTTTTTTACCATTTGAAGTAACCAGACCATCTTTTAAAAGCTGCTTAACATCTTTTCTTGACCCATATCCACAATGAGCTAGTAATTTATCAATTCTCATTTTTCACCTCAAAACAATAACTATATGACTCACCAGACTGAGATTTTTTTGTATCAAATTCGACTAAAACTTTTAGCGTTTCTTTTTTCCTCACTCTTCCTGATAAAGTAATACCTTTATAAATATTCTTCTTTTTATCAACAATTCCAGGAATCATAGAATATGTTTCCTTATCAAAATAGCCAATAGTCGGCTGATAATCATCTAAACATGATGGACTATATGAAATAGCTTTAATATTATACATTTTTTGTTTTGGCTCATCTATAAGCATTTCATAGCGATAGCCTTCATCAATTTCTGTATAATACAATTTTATATTCATTTTATCAGAACAATTATCAATTTTCTTAGTTTTTTTGGTATACAACAAATCTTCTTTGTATTTTTTTAATACATCATCTGAAATATCAGAATCTTTTGTCTTTGTTCCACATGCTGTCATAAACAAACATAGTATAACCAATAACAACTTTTTCATTGCAATACCTCCTATCGTTAAAAAATTATAACATTCTCATCTATATTCCGTAAACAATAAATAAAAAAAAGAAGGCAATTTTTTGCCTTCTTACTGGAATATTTCAACTGCAAATTCGCAAGTGAATTTTTCATCCTTCTTTAATTCTACAGCACTTTCTTTATCCTTGAATTCTCCATCAAAATCAACATAATCTGTATGTCCAACCCATGGTTCAATTGCAAGTAAGCCACCTACATGAGAACTTGTCCATAATCCTAAATGGTCAAATCCCTTCATATAGAAATTCAAGCTCTTATTATTTGTAAGAGATTTTAGAGATACATAATGAGATTTAAAATGAGGGACAACAACAGCATCATTATTAAACATTGCTTGACGCACAAAGAAATGACGTTCATGATCAAATAATGGTCTTGTTTCATGAGACATACCTTTTCTTGCTACATCAATTACTTTCTGTTCCACTGTTTCTGGCTGTTCAAATTCAATGTAATAATCATTTGCATCCTCTCCTTCAATAAACGGACATGCAAAGGCTGGATGTCCACCAATCTGGAAATAGATAACTTCTTCATTATGGTTCTCTACTCTAAATTCCGCTTTAAGCTTATTATCTACTAAAGTATAAGTCACATATAAATCAAACTCATAAGGATACATCTTCTTAATTTCATCACTAGAAGATAAATGGAAAACAACATGTGTTTCATCATGTTCATAAACTTCATATTCTGTGTTTCTAGAGAAGCCATGCTGATTCATATGATATTCTTTACCATCAATACGACAAGTTCCATTCTTTAACGCTCCAACAATTGGAAATAGAACAGGTGCACTATGTCCCCATAAACAAGGATCCTGCTTCCACATATAGTTGATGCCATCCTGCATGCCAATAATTTTTGAAATTTCAGCTCCTTTAGGGTCAAACTGTGCTTCTAAATATTCATTTTTAATTGTAACCATAACTATCCTCCAATTTTAGTTTCACCATTTAAGATAACTCTATGAATATTGATATCATCATCAATAAAGATCATATCAGCAACGCATCCTTCTTTAATACGTCCATAATCATTAAGTCCTAAATGATCTGCTGCATTCTTTGTTGCATATCCTACAGCTTCATATAATGGTAAATCAAGATGTTTATATGCATTTCTTACACACTGATTTAAATTTGCTGTAGAACCAGCAAGATTTCCTGACTTTAAGCGTGCTTGACCATCTTTTACATATACTTTCTGATTACCTAATTCATAAGTTCCATCTGGAAGCATTGCAGCTTCTAATGAATCAGTAATAAGAATCAATTTATCTGCACCCTTCATTTTTGAAAGAATTTTAGCAGCTGGGAATGAAACATGAATACCATCAAGAATTAATTCAGCATATACTTCATCATGAAGCATAACAGCACCGACAACCCCTGGCTCTCTATGTTTTAATGGAGTCATCGCATTATATGTATGTGTTCCTGAAGTGGCCCCAGCTTCAATAGCTTTTACTGCTTCTTCATAAGTCGCATCAGTATGTCCCATAGAAACAACAACATTCTGCTCTCTTAAATATTTAATCAAATCAAGAGCGCCATCAATTTCAGGTGCTAAAGAAATCTTTTTAATAAAATCAGGATGTTCACCTGCAAAAGATAAATAATTTTCTACTGTAGGAGCAATCATACACTCTTCTGGCTGTGCGCCTTTATATTTCACACTAAAGAAAGGACCTTCTAGGTGCATACCTAAAATTTTAGCACCTTCTACCTTATCCTTATTATCATATCCTGCAGCAATAGCCTTTTTGATATCCTCTGCTGGCATAGTCATAGTTGTAGGCAGGAAGCTTGTAACACCTGTCTTAAGTTCTGAAACAGAAATATTGTTTAAATCCTTGAAAGTAGCATACATTGTATCACTACCATTACGTCCATGAGTATGAACATCAATCATACCCGGTGCTACGTATAAACCTTCTGCATCAATCACATTTTCATCAGTAGGTGTACGATCACTTACCTCCGTAATCTTTCCGTCTTCAAAAAATACATTTAATTCTTTTATAGAATTTTCTAAAATCACTTTACCATTTATAATTACGTTTTTCATATAGAAATCCTCCTTCACATATTATAGCACAGTTTTATCGTATATTGAAATTATACAGATTTTTATGAGTATATATTATTATATTTCAGCATAAAAAAAGAACCTCTTAAAGAGGCTCAATCTTAGTGTAAATTCTTGATCAATTCTTCAATACGATTACCATATTCAAGAGATTCATCTACCTTGAAAATAAGTTCAGGACATTTTCTGATTTTTAATCTTCTTGCAAGCTGTGAACGAATAAAACCTTTACATCTATCTAATGCCTGTAAACCTTTACCCTGGTTCTTCATGAATGTCACATAAACCTTAGCCACTGACATATCATTAGAGCAGCTTACTGAAGTGACAGTACACATACGTAAAGCTGGATCTTTTACTTCATCACGAAGAATTAATGATAATTCCTTCATGATATAATGATTCATTTTATCAATTTTTAATGAAGCCATAAATTAACCTTCAACTTCCTGCATAACGTATCCTTCGACAATATCGCCTTCTTTGATATCGTTATAGTTTTCAATTGTAAGACCACATTCATAGCCCTGATTAACTTCCTTCGCATCATCCTTGAAACGCTTTAATGAAGCAAGTTTACCTTCATATACAATAATACCTTCACGAATCAATCTGATACCACAATCTCTCTTAATAGAACCATCTGTTACATAACATCCAGCAATATTACCAACCTTAGAAACCTTATAAATATGTCTAATTTCTGCCTGGCCAGTAACAACTTCTTCCATCTCAGGAGCAAGCATACCTTTCATAGCTGCTTCAATTTCTTCAACCATCTTATAGATAACCTGATGTAAACGAATTTCTACACCTTCTTCATCTGCTTTACGACGAACATTAGCATCTGGTCTAACATTGAAACCATAAATAATAGCCTTTGATGCACTAGCTAGAAGGATATCTGATTCAGAAATAGCACCAACAGTAGAACGGATAACATTTACTCTAGCACCTTCTACATCAATCTTTTCTAATGAACTCTTAACTGCTTCTGCAGTACCATTTACGTCAGCCTTAACAATAATATTTAAGTCAACAACTTCACCAGATTTCATCTGAGAGAATAAATCATCAAGACTCATAGCTGAAGTAGAATTTCTTTCTTCTTCAATCTTCTTCTGAGCACGTTCTTCACCAACATGTCTTGCTTCTCTTTCAGTTTCAAATACCATGAACTTGTCACCTGCTTCAGGCACATCATTTAAACCAGTAATTTCTACTGGAGTAGCAGGACCTGCCGCTTTGATTTCACGTCCACGATCATCAACTAACTGTCTAACACGACCATAAGTTGCACCAACTACAATTGGGTTACCACTTCTTAAAGTACCATTCTGAATTAATAAAGTCGCAACTGGACCTCTACCTTTATCTAGACGACCTTCAATAACACTACCATAAGCCATACGCTTTGGATTTGCTTTTAATTCAGCAAGTTCAGCTACAACTGTAACAGTTTCTAATAATTCATCAATACCAGTACCCTGTTTAGCTGAAATATTAACGTAAGGAACATCTCCACCCCATTCTTCAGGCATTAATCCAAGTTCAGAAACTTCTGTCATAATACGCTGAGGGTCAGCACCTGGTTTATCAATCTTGTTAACAGCAACAATAATAGGAACACCAGCTGCAAGAGCATGGTCCACTGCTTCTCTAGTCTGAGGCATCACACCATCATCTGCAGCAACTACAATAATAACAATATCAGTAATCATTGCACCACGTGCACGCATAGCAGTAAACGCTTCATGGCCTGGAGTATCAAGGAAAGTAATCTTCTTACCCTTAACTGACACCTGGTAAGCACCGATATGCTGTGTAATACCACCAAATTCACCTTCAGCAACTCTTGACTTTCTAATGTGGTCAAGTAGTGTTGTTTTACCATGGTCAACGTGACCCATAATAGTGATAACTGGAGGTCTTGGCTCAAGATCCTTAGGATCATCAACAACTTCTAAATCTTCAAAATTAACTTCACTTACAGGAACAACCTTTTTACATTCAAGACCATATTCCATACAAATAAGTGCAACCTGTTCATCATCTAATGATGAATTGATTGTTACCATTGTACCTAACATGAATAAAACCTTGATAACATTTGCTGGTGTCTGTCCGATTTTCTGAGAAAGTTCATCAACAGTGATGCCTTCTTCATATTCAACTACACCATCAACAATGGCCTTTTCTTCTTTCTTGCTAGGAAAGTTTGAGATCATCTTCTTTTTGTTATTCCCCTTGTTTTTTATGTTTTTCTTCTTTTTTGCCATAAATTACCCTCCTAACTTCGATTTCATACTTTTCGCAAAACCAGCATCAAGGACCGCAATCGCCATTCTATTGACTTTACCAACAGAATTAGATAACTCTTCACTTGTGCCAGCAATATAATAATCTACTTGATAATATGTACACTTATCAATATATTTCTTTTTCGTATTGTCACTTGCATCACTCGCAATGAGGACAAGATGTGCTTTATCTGACTGAATAGACTTTAAAGCACTCTCGCCAGTTGCAAGTTTTCTTGCACGCATTGCAAGACCTAATAAAGAGGCAACCTGCTTATTGAGCATAAGTCTTTAGTTCCTCATAGATTTCTTCAGGGATCTCAGCCTCAAGCACTCTATTTAAAATCTTTTTCTTTTTTGCTAGTTCAATAGCATCTAAAGAACGCTTTAAATAAGCGCCACGGCCGTTTTTCTTACCTGTTGGATCTACAGAAACTTCTCCTTCTTTATTTCTAACAATACGAATAAGTTCTTTCTTAGGCAGCTGCTCACCAGTTGCCACACATTTTCTTAAAGGCACTTTCTTCATAAAAGTTCACCTCTAGTCTTTATAATATTCATCATACTGATCATAATCAATATCTTCATCATATTTAGGATCATGATCTGGTTCATCAAAATCATCGTCATCATCAAATGATTCATCATCACCTAAGTCTTCTTCTACCTTATCCTCTACTTTATCCTCATCAAGAGTTAAAGTAATAGTTTCTTTTTCTTCATCCGCTTCATGTTCTTCCATAGATTTCTTCATCTTTTCAAGAAGTTCCATATCTACTTCAGGCGCATCTAAATCAATACCCTCTTCTAAGATTTCAGATACTGACTTGATATCAATCTTCCAGTTAGTTAACTTAACTGCAAGTCTTGCGTTCTGACCACGCTTACCGATTGCTAAAGATAACTGATCATCAGGTACAACAACTAAAGCAGAGTTCTTCGCATGATTTAACTTTACTCTTTCAACCTTAGCTGGAGAAAGAGCATGTGAAATAAATGTAACTGGATCATCAGACCATTCAATAATATCAATCATTTCACCATTTAATTCTTCAACAACATTTCTGACACGATTTCCCTTAGGACCAACGCATGCACCAATAGGATCAATATCAGGATTTGCTGTATAAACCGCAATCTTAGAACGTTCACCTGCTTCTCTAGAAACTGATTTGATTTCTACAGTTCCTTCGAAAATTTCAGGTACTTCCATTTCAAATAAACGTTTAACTAATCCTTCATGAGTACGAGATACACTAATATGAGTACCCTTTGTAGTTCGTTCTACTTCACTCACATAAACCTTGACATGTTCACCTTCAACTAAAGTTTCACCAGGAATCTGATCTTTAGATGAAAGGAGTGCACCTGTCTTACCAATGTTGATAATCGCAAATCTTTCTTCTACACGATCAACAGTACCATTGATGATTTCATCAAGCTTATTGATATATTCGTTGTATAACGCTTCTTTTTCGGCTTCTCTGATTTTCTGTCTTAACAACTGTTTTGTCTGAATAGCAGCTAAACGACCAAATTCAGAAATATCCGCTTCTTCAACAACTTCATCTCCAACCTGATACTTAGGATCAATTTCCTGTGCTTCTTCAATAGAATATTCATAATCTTCATCATTTACATCATCTACAACATGATGAGTGATAAAAATTCTAATCTGTCCATCACCATCGATTCTACAATCAACGATTGATTCTGTACCACAATAGTTTTTCTTATATGACTTAGCAAGTGCTTCAGTCAATGCTTCAATTACAATAGCGCTATCAAGCCCTTTATCTTCGATAAGATTTTCAAGAGCTGATTTGTAACCTTTTTCCTTTTTCGCCACGTTTTTTACCTCCTAGAACTTTACAGCGAGTCTGATGAATTTAATATCATCATAATTTATAGTCATTTTCTTTCTTACAGCTTTTACCATATACTGGATCAATAATTCTTTGCCATCAATAGAGGCCAATGTTCCTTCTAGAGAATCAATTCCATTCTGTGGATTCTTCAAATCAATGTGAACATATGAGCCAACATGAGCTTCAACCTGCTCAAAAGTTTTTAATGGCTTTTCAATTCCTGGAGAAGATACTTCAAGATAATACTCGTCCTTGATCAAATCAAGTTCGTCTAACTTTTCACTTACAGCTTCACTGACTGCAACACAAGTATCCATGTCCAGATTTCCATCATTCTTTTCAATGAAAACACGTAAATACCATTCTCCTTTTTCCTTTACATATTCCATTGAATCAAGATGGCATTCAAATGAAGCAATAATAGGCAATAAGCCTTCTTTAATTTTCTCTAGCATAGAACCTCCTATTCAATAAATAACGAGAGGGTCTCCCCTCTCGTCTTTTGCTAAATCGAGTATAGCACAGTTAAATGTATAAGTCAAATAATGTTGAAAAACACGTAAAAAAATTATAGATCAAAGATTGTTAACTGATCACTTTCAGAAAAACCATTTAAAACACCCATCTTCTGTAATGTCTCAATATGCGTTCCTGAAAGACGTGTTCTCTTTTTAATATCTTCAATAGAAGTGAAAGGTCTCTCTTTTCTTGCTTCTACAACTGAATCTCCTACTGCATCCCCTAGTCCATCAATAGATGTAAATGGAGGAATAATAGCAGTCGGATCATCAGGATTACAAATAAACTTTCTTGAATCAGATTGTTCAAGAGAAATCTTGCTGAACTTCAATCCTCTTTCAAACATTTCTAGTGCAACTTCAAAGACAGTAATCAAGCCTTCTTCTTTGTTAGATGCTTTATGTTCTGCCTTTAATTTCAAACATTCCTGATATTTATCAAAAACAGCTTCTTTTCCTGCAATCAATGTTTCGATATCATAGAAATCACATCGTGTTGTAAAATAAACAGCATAATATTCTCTTGGATAATACAATTTCCACCATGCCACACGTATGGCACTTAATACATAAGCAACGGCATGGGCTTTAGGGAACATGTACTTGATTTTCAAGCATGAATCAATATACCACTGTGGCACATTATGCTTCTTCATTAATTCAACATAACCCTTTTGAGGGAATACTTTTGGTGATTTTCCTTTACGTACACATTCCATGATATCAAAGGCATCCTTGTTAGGAAGTCCTTTTTCTATTAAATACACCATAATATCATCACGACATCCAATAACTTCTTGTAATGTACAAGTTCCAGACTTGATTAATGTTTCTGCATTACCTAGATAAACATCGGTTCCATGAGACAAGCCTGAAATGATGACAAGTTCATTAAAGCAAGTTGGGTGCGTCTGTTCAAGCATGCCACGAACAAACTTCGTACCAAACTCTGGTAATCCTAAGGCACCTGTCTTACAGTTAAGGAATGATAAATCACAGCCCAATGCTTTGGAACTATTAAATAAGCTCATAACCTTTTGATCATTTGTAGGAATAGACTTTGGATCTACACCTGTCATATCCTGAAGCATACGAATAACAGTTGGATCGACATGTCCCAAGATATCAAATTTTAATACGTTATCATGAATCTTATGGAAATCGAAGTGAGTTGTACGCCATTCCGCATTCACATCATCTGCTGGATACTGATAAGGTGTAAAGTCAAATACTTCCATATCATTTGGAATAACGATAATACCACCCGGATGCTGACCAGTTGTACGTTTAACACCTGTACATCCATTGGCTAATCTTTGTAACTCAGCACTACGAATATTATCTTCTAAACCTAAATTCTCCGCATATGCCTTGGCATATCCATAGGCTGTCTTTTCTGCAACAGTAGAGATAGTACCTGCTCTAAAAACATGGTCTTCACCAAAAATTGTCTTTGTATAGGCATGCGCCTTAGGCTGATACTCACCAGAGAAGTTTAAGTCAATATCTGGAACCTTGTCGGCATTGAATCCTAAGAATGTTTCAAATGGAATGTTATGTCCTTCACCCTTCATCTTATGTCCACATACTGGGCAGTTCTTATCAGGTAAATCATAACCATCTGAAATAACACCTTCATCTAAGAATTCATTGTGTTTACAATGTGGACAGATATAATGAGGCGCCAGTGGATTAACTTCTGAAATTCCCGCCATAGTAGCGACGAATGATGACCCTACAGAGCCTCGAGACCCTACAAGGTAACCTGCTTCATTAGATACTCTTACAAGTTCTGAAGCGATAAAATAAATAACGGCGAATCCGTGCTTGATGATATTGGACAACTCTTTTTCAAGTCTTGCTGACACAATTTCAGGTAAGACTTCACCATAAGTTGCATGTGCATTCTTATGACATAATTCTCTTAACTTCACATCTACATTCTCAATAGAAGGAGGATATAGTCCTTCTTTAGTGACAATAATATCGTCACCAATCATATCAGCAACCTTATTAGTATTCGTGACAACATATTCATATGTTTCTTCATCACTTAAATAAGGGAAGCATTCCAACATTTCATCTGTCGTTCTTAAGTAAACATCTGGTGTTAAAGCACGTGGATTATTTCTCACAAGAAGCGGATGAGGCTTACCATTAATCTGAATCTTGGAGTTAGTAATGAAGACTTCACGGTAGACCTTATCTCTCTTATCTAGAAAGTGAACATCACCTGTTGCACAGATAAGTTTCTTTTCTTCCTTCGCAATTTTGATAATACGCTTATATATTCTTTCTATATCATCAATGGATTCATATTTACCACGATCGACAAGATACATAGCATCTTCTAAAGGCTGTATTTCAATATAATCATAGAATTTAATTTCTTCTCTTAATTCTTCTTCATCTCTTGTAGAAGCTATTTCAAATACTTTTGAATTGATACAGCCACTACCAAAAAGAAGTCCCTCACGATAAAATTCAAGTTCACTTCTTGGAATACGATCACATTGATGAAAATACTTTGTATTCGCAATAGAAACAAGTCTAAACATGTTTTTTAATCCCTCTGGTGTCTTCGCAAGAACACACATATGATAAGGGAAAGCATGTTTATAGCTTTCTTCAATTTCTATATCATTGGCTTCATCTATTGTTTTAAATCCCTTTTTAATCAAATCCTGAAGCATGACATTAAAAGAATGGCTTAATACTTCAGCATCATAGTCCGCACGATGGGCTGCTTCTGTATCATAAGGAATATGATAAAAACGACAGACAGCACCTAGTCGATAAGAACGCTGTAATGGAATCAAACGTCTAGAAAGAGGTAATGTATCAATCCAAGGATTACTAATAGGACTTTTTCCCATACGTTCCAAAGCTTTATCAAGCATACCAATATCAAAACGTCCATTATGTGCAATTAATAGATCATCTCCAAAGAACTCCATCAAACGAGGCATGAACTCTTCAATTGTAGGAGCATTTCTAATATCTTCATTAGTAATAGATGTTAGTTCTGTAATCTTCTTAGAAATAGGTTTAGGAGATTTAATAAATGTCTGTAATCTTCCTACCTCTAAACCATTCTTTATCTTAACAGCACCTATTTCAGTAATATAGTCATCAATCTGAGATAAACCTGTAGTTTCTAAGTCGAAAGAAACATAAGTCAAATCATTGAGCTTTAAACCATTTGCGTTGAATACACAATCAAAATGTGTATCAATCATATTCATTTCAATGCCATAGATCATCTTTAATTTATCTCCTGCAGCCGCCTGGGCATCAGGGAATGATTGTACATTACCATGATCAGTAACAGCAATAGCTTTCATACCCCATTCACTGGCTCTTTTTATATAAGAGCCAACACTTGCGATACCATCCATGGTAGACATATTAGAATGACAATGAAGTTCTACACGCTTCTTCTCTGCTTTATCCATGCGTGCTTTAGGAGCTGGAATAATTTCTATCTCAGTCGCAATAATAACCTGTTCTCGTGCAAAGCTATCATATTCAAAAGTACCTTTAGCACGAATCCATTTATCACCTTTTTTCAATTGCTGCATTTCTTCTAGTGTATTACGATTCTTATTTTCAAATCTCTTAATCATAATACTATCAGAATAGTCAGTCACAAGAAGTGTCTGGATGTGTTTACCGCTTTTCACCTGTGTTGTCTCTTCCTGGAAACAATATCCCTGTACAGTCACTTCACGCATGGTGTTATCTAACTGACTGATCTGAGTCATTACATATTCTTTCTTATAACGTTTATAGTTACCTGCTGGCTTAGAATATGAAGGTGCAGGTGCTTCATTCATTGCTTCATTGTATTTTTCTAAAGCACTTGAATCAATATGCACCCCTTTGTTTTCTTCCATCTTTGCAATCGTCTGCTGATAGTCATGATTGTCTTTATCTACCTCAGCTCTTAGATCAATATCAATACCAAATCCTGATAGTAAAGAACGCATTTCAGGAAGCTGTGTCTTAATTGAATCACATTGAATATGATTAACAGTATGCAAAGTTAAAACATCACCCTTTAAATCTAAATCTTCTTTAGTCATCCCCTGCATTTCTGGTACATTTCCTAGTAGTGAATGCATAATATACTCACTATATTCAATTACATCTTCCTTTTTAAAATGATTTAATGTTGTTTCAAAGAGAAATTCACATGGATAAGGAAATAAGTGCTGGGCTTCTTTTAAAGCCTTCACATTACTAAGGGGCATTAATTCAGGTGAACTAATATAAAAGGTATAACGGCTATCATTATGGACTACAACTCTTGTAATATCAGCATGAGAAAAAGCCTGATTCATTTCTATATGTAATTGTTGTAATAAAATACTTAATTTGTTCATAAAATCACCTTTAAAAAAGGAACCGAAGTTCCTTTACTGGAATAATCGCAGCAGATCCTGATAAGTTACTGCAATCATGAGACCGAATACAAGTGCAAAACCAAGCACCTGCAATGCATATTTCACTTTCACAGGAACTTCCCTATGAATAATACCTTCAATAAGTGAAAGAATGGCCTGATATCCATCTAAACCTGGAATAGGCAATAGATTTAAGATACCAATATTCACAGATAACATAGCCACTAGATAAAGAAGTGTCGTAATTGAACCAGATTCTCTCACTTGTGAAGTCACTTTATAAATACCAACTGGCCCAGATAGCTGCTTAATAGTAGCTGCAAAGTTAACTACAAGCTGTCCAAGCGCACTGAAAATTGCAGTAGACATCTCACATAATTGTTTAGATGTATAACTTAATGCTTCAGTCACACTCATTCTTCGAGTTACCTGCATGAAGCCAAGCACATAGCGTCCTTGTTCTTCATTATAAGGTGTTACAGTTTTAATAACGATACTATCTTTACCTCGTCTAACAGTAATATCCAATGTCGCATTTTTAGATTCTATCTTTAATGCCTTCTTAGTCATATCATTATGAAGGTCTTCATAACTTGCCACTGCATAAGAAACACCTGTCTGTTTACATTCTATATTAGTGATGACATCACCTTTTTTAAAGCCATACTTCGTTGCAGAACCATTTTCTACAAGTGAACCTACTTCACAGTGATTTACGTTGATCTGTCCGCCTGTAAGGTTTGCAGATAACATGATAACAAGCGCAAGCATAAAGTTCATGAAGACACCTGCAAGCATAATAATAATCTTCTGATAAGTCTTCTTGCCCTTTAATGTACGATCTAATGGAAAATCCTTAAATTCTTCATTATCTTCTTGATCTGCTTCTCCTGCCATGGATACAAATCCACCTACTGGCAAAGCACGAATCTGAAATTCTGTTTCTTTTCCTTTTTTACCAAAAATTTTTGGACCCATCCCAATACTAAATGCACCACAATAAACCTTAAAGAATTTAGCTGTAATAAAGTGTCCTAATTCATGTATTACAATAATTCCTGTAAGAATAAGCAGGAATACGAGTATATCAATTAAAGTCTGCATCTTATAAACCTACCCTCTTTCTTACAAAAGCTCTTGCATCTGCATCTATCTTAATTAATTCATCAAGAGTTGGATTTTCTACAACATTATGTGCATTCATTGCATCTTCAATCAAATCTACAATTTCTAAGAACTTAATCTTTCCATCGCGGAATAACTGATTGGCTTCTTCATTGGCACCATTGAATACACAAGGCATACTTCCACCCGCTCTTCCTGCACGATAGGCAAGAGGTAATGCTTTAAATCTTTCAGTATCAGGTTTATAAAAATGAAGTGTTCCTATATCTGACAAAGAAAGTTTTTTACTATTCATTAAAGGTATTCTATGAGGATATGTCAGTGCATATTGAATAGGTAGACGCATATCTGGCGTACCTAACTGACCAATCACAGCTGTATCTGTACATTCAATCATAGAATGAACCACACTTTCAGGATGAATTAAAACTTCAATATCATCATAATCTACATCAAAAAGCCATTTCGCTTCCATGACTTCTAATCCTTTATTAACTAAAGTCGCACTATCAATGGTAATTTTAGCACCCATGCTCCAGTTAGGATGATTTAAAGCTTGTTCAACAGTCGCATCTTTCAGTTCATTTAAAGACTTATCTCTAAAACTTCCACCACTGCATGTTAAAAGAATTTTAGAAATCTCTCTTGGATATTCTCCATGCATTGACTGGAAAATAGCACTATGTTCACTATCTACTGGTAATAATTGAATATTATATTCTTTTGCAAGAGGAATAATAATATGACCTGCAACAACTAAAGTTTCTTTATTAGCAAGTGCTATATCTTTACCCGCCTTAATTGCCTCAATAGTTGGTAATAGTCCAGCAAATCCAACAATCGCATTAAGAACGATTTCAGTTTCTTCTAATGTGCTGATTTGAATTAATCCTTCCTGTCCCAGATAAAAATGACGATCTGGATATTTTTCAGTTAGATAATCATAATCTGCCTGTTCTAGTACGCAGATATGTGCGACAGGAAGCTGACTCATGATTTCTTCTAATTTCTTGATATTATGACCCGCTGACATGGCCACAATCTTGAATTCATCTGGATGTCCCAATACAACATCTATTGTCTGTGTTCCAATAGAACCTGTAACACCAAGTACTGTAATATTTTTCATAAACTGCCTCCTAAATTAGAGTAATGTAAGTAGAAATCCTAGAATCATGGAGTTAAAGATAATTGAATCAAAACGATCCAATACCCCACCATGACCAGGGAAAATCTGGGAATAGTCTTTTACTTCGAAAGTTCTCTTGATAGAGCTGAATGTTAAATCGCCAATCTGTCCAGTTGTTGCAAGCACAAAGCTCATTAAAGCAAGATGAGTCAATGGGTAAGGAATATGTACAAAATAAGCATAAGCAAGAGCTAATAATCCACCACATACAATACCACCAATAGAACCCTCAATAGTTTTCTTAGGTGAAAGACGTGGATTTAATTTATGTTTACCAATCGCACGACCAACAAAATAAGCAAATGTATCAGCTCCAAGAGTTGCAAGTGCTAAGAGGATGACATATCTTAAATCAAGAGCTGTTCTAAAATAATAAATAGCATGAAGACCAAGGGCAACTAAAGTAGCACTTGTGAAATAATAGGAAATTCTTAAAAAAGGCATACCTGCATCAAAAATTCCACAAGTTAATAATACAACCATATAGATTACAATAAACATATTAGAAACAAGTAATCCTTTTGAAAAGAATAATGATCCTAAAATATAAGCACCTAATACAATATATAAATAAAAATGAGGTTTAGGTTCTTTTGTAATAGATAGTAATTCATATGTGGCCATTACTCCAATAAAAGCCATGAGAATTTTAAAAGGTATACCACTTACAATAACGCATGGTAAAAAAAGTGCAACTAAAACAATCGCTGTTATGATTCTTTGTTTCATTTTTTTACGCCTCCATAACGACGATCTCTGTTCTGATACTTCCAGATGCATTCATGTAATTTTTCCGCATTAAAATCAGGCCAGTATGCTTCATCAAAAATAAATTCAGCATAACTAAGCTGCCATAATAAGAAGTTAGATAAACGACACTCACCACTTGAACGAATCATTAAATCAACAGGTGGTAATTCTTTAGTCATTAGATGTGACTCAAAATAATCTTCTGTAATATTATCCAGGCTCACTTTTCCTTCTTTATATTCTTCGCAAATTGCTTTCGTAGCTTCAACAATTTCATCACGACCACCATAGATGAATGCAAAGACAAGTTTTAATCCTGTATTATCTTTAGTCTTTGTGATTGCATCATTAATAATATCCTGCGTTTCCTTTGGAGCTAGTTCTAAATGACCTATTGTCATAATACGAACATTATTATCCATTAATTCCTGAAAATAAAGAGAGAAGAATTCTTTAGGCAACTTAAAGATATAATCTACTTCACTCTGTTCTCTCTTGAAGTTTTCAGTAGAAAAAGCATAAACAGTCATGGCTTTTACACCTAAGTTATTCGCTTCTAAAGCAAGATTTCTTATTGTTTTAGTTCCTTCATGATGACCATATGTTCTAGGCATTTTTCTCTTTTTAGCCCATCTTCCATTTCCATCCATGATAAATGCGATATGTGCCGGGATGCGATCCATATCTAATGTATATTTTTCTTTTCTTTTAAAAAGCATTATAATCACCTCATAAACCGTATTATAGCATAGTGCACTACATTTTCAAACAATCAAAAAAGGAGGACTTTATGAATCCTCCTTTAAATGGCATTAAACTGTCATTAAATCCTTTTCCTTTTCTTTAGCAATCTGGTCAATCTTCTTAACAAATTCATTTGTTAAATCCTGAACATCTTCCTTACCTGCTTTTACTTCATCTTCAGTTTCGCCAGTTTTTTCAACATCAGTATTTGCATTTCTTCTGATATTTCTTAAAGCAACCTTAGCTTCTTCAGCAAGTTTATTCACCTGCTTAACCATTTCTTTTCTTCTTTCTTCAGTTAGAGGTGGAATAACGATACGAATTACAGTTCCATCGTTCTGTGGAGTTAAACCTAAATCAGCCTGATAAATACCATGTTCAATATCCTTCATAGAATTCTTATCATAAGGCTTGATTACTAACTGACGACCTTCTACAACTGAGATACCTGCTACCTGATTTAAAGGAGTTGGTGAACCATAATATTCAACCATAACTCTATCAAGCATGCTTGGGTTAGCACGTCCAGTTCTAATATTAACTAATTCATTAGAGAAAGCTTCTACAGATTTCTCCATCTTTTCTTTTGCTTCTTCAAGTACTAATTCTACCATTATTATTCTCCCTTTGAAATAATTGTGCCAGCTACTTCCTGTTTACATGCAAGCGCAATATTTCCTTCTTTCTGCATATTAAATACACTTAAATCAATGTTATTGTCTTTACATAAAGTAATAGCTGTCTGATCCATGATCTTTAAATCTTTATTAAGAACATCTAAATAAGTTAACTTGTCAAACTTAACAGCATTTGGATCTAACTTAGGGTCAGCTGAATAAACACCATCTACACCATTCTTAGCCATCAAGATAACATCTGCATGAATTTCAGCAGCTCTTAATGCAGCTGTAGTATCAGTTGTGAAATATGGGCTACCAGTTCCAGCTGAGAAAATAACAATACGACCTTTTTCAAGATGACGTACAGCTCTTCTTCTGATATATGGTTCAGCAACTTCCTTCATATCAATTGCAGTCATAACACGTGTTTCAAGACCAATTGATTCTAAGGCATTCTGTAATGCAAGACCATTCATAACAGTTGCAAGCATACCCATGTAATCAGCGCTTGCTCTTTCCATACCCATATCAGCACCAGTCTTACCTCTCCAGATATTACCGCCACCACAAACAATCGCAATTTCAACACCAAGATCTTTTGCATCCTTGATCTGTTCTGCGATATCTTTAACTACAATAGGATTAATGCCAAAGCCCTGATCACCAGCCAAAGCTTCACCACTTATTTTTAATAAAACTCTTTTATAATTCATATGGATCTCCTTCTGTAAAATCTACAAATTAATTATAAATAGAATTAAGTTTATAGTCAACAGTGAACTAATGAGACAAAAAATACTCTTTAAGAAGAAAGTAGGCTAACCTATCACTAGGCTAGCCCCTTATCAAACCGTACGTGCACTATTAATGCATACGGCTTACCAATTTACTATTTATTTAATTTATGATTGGACTATCTTGAGAAAGCATAGTC
>OJKO01000014.1_pt1 | contig 103846 bp, 92 predicted proteins | sample 1596541 | NCBI WGS metagenome assembly OJKO01 (sample SAMEA4350163, study PRJEB24818) | metagenome | biome: human; feature: gut; material: faeces | place: Denmark | collected 2013-09
ATATGATGCACTGCCCTGAATGTGATCATAAGATGATTGTAAAAAAATAATTCAGCAACTAAAAGGCAAATGCAAAATGTTGGCTATTACGATAGTCCTTTTTGTCGTTCCTCATAATCAACAAATTGTGACAATTCGACAGTTTTTCACATGCCGCATTTCCCTATTCCGAAACCAAAATCTTAATATACAAAAAGAAACCATTCTAGATGCCTACACTAGAATGGTTTTCTTAATTTATGATAGAATAGGCAAGAAAGAAGTGAATTTATGAATAAAGCATTATCTCATTTACATACGATCAACAAGCACAAGTTAAAAGTTACTTGGCTTTGTTTTCGTTGTCACCTATATAAACAAGGTTTACTCCATGATTTAAGCAAATACTCTTATATTGAATTAAAGACAGGTTTTCATTATTATCAAGGATTCCGCTCTCCTATAGATGCCGAGAAAGAAGAAAAAGGCTATTCATTAGGTTGGTTACATCATAAAGGAAGAAACAAACATCATTGGGAATATTGGCTTGATTTTGGAGTAGATGGCATTTATGCATGTAAGATGCCTACAAACTATGTCATTGAAATGTTTTGTGATCGAGTCGCTGCAAGTATGATCTATCAAAAAGAAAAGTACACAGACTCTAGTGCACTTGAATATTATGAAAATGGACGAGGTAAAATTCTGATTCATCCTGAAACAGACGCCCTCATCCATCATTTATTAAAATATTTATCTGAGCATGGTTTAGATCAAACCATTCACTATATCATCACTGAAATTAAAGAATAATTATTCTACAGTTACACTTTTCGCAAGGTTACGAGGTTTATCTACATCGCAACCTTTTTCTTTTGCGACATAGTAAGCTAATTCTTGCAATAAAACTGTTGCCGGAATACAACTTAGTAATGGATCTACATCTGGAATGCGAATCACATACTCAAAGCCTTCCGTATTTTGGCTTTGTGAAGCAATCAAAATGACCTTGGCTCCTCGAGCAACCGTTTCCAAAATATTCGAAATTGTCTTCTGTGCAACACTAGGCTGTGTAGCTAGCGCAATCACAACTGTATCTTTTTCTATCAATGCGATTGGACCATGTTTCAATTCACCAGCCATATATGCATCGGCATGCACATACGAAACTTCTTTTAGTTTTAACGCACCTTCTAAAACACTTAAATAATCCAGTTGTCTACCAATAAAGTAGGCATCTTTTTGATTCGTTAACAGTTTAGCAAATTCAGCCATTTTTTCTTCTTGTGCAAGCATTTGTTCAACTACATCTGGCATTTGTTTCAACTGATTGATCATATGATTTTTACATGCCACACCCTTATTAAATAAAGACGCTAACTTTAAACATAGACATGCCAACAACACAAGTTGTGTTGTATAAGCTTTTGTACTTGCGACCGCAATTTCTGGTCCAGCACAAGTATATAAAACGTAATCAGATAATCGAGCTAAACTAGAACCTAACACATTTGTCACAGATAGTGTTTGGGCTTTGTTTTCTTTCGAAAGTTTTAATGCTGCCAAAGTATCGGCCGTTTCTCCAGATTGTGAAACAAAGATGCATAAAGTGTTTTCATCAATTCGATAATTTCCATATCTAAACTCACTTGCACTAATGCAGTAAATTGGTAAATCAATCCATGTGCGCAATAAGTATTGAGCATACAAACTTGCATGGTAAGCTGTTCCACATGCGACAAAATAAATTTGATTGATTTTTGAAACATCTAAACCAGATAATTCTGGCATAGCCAAATTATTTTCAATATGAGCTCTCAATGTTTCTTTGATCACATACGGTTGTTCATGCATTTCCTTCTGCATAAAAGTATCATATCCACCTTTTTGAGCTGCACAAGCATCATATGAGATATGCATCCAAGTTGTTGAAACGGGATCCCCAAAGAAATCATAGACTTCAATACTTCCGGGTCTTAATACAGCCATCTGTCCATCTTCTAAAGCACAAATATCTTTTGTGTAATCTAACACAGCTGGAATATCACTTGCACAAAATGCAGATGTATCTGTTTTTCCTAAAATCATTGGACTTTCTTTTTTTGCGACAAAAACGCAGTCAGGATAATCTGTACAAACTACACATAGCGCAAAACTACCTTGAAGATATTGCACACATTTTTTTAAAGCGTACATCATATCGCCTTGATAATAGTAATCCAACATATGAACGATAACTTCACTATCCGTCTGTGACTGGAATGTATATCCTTGTTCTAATAAACATTCCTTGATTGATGCATAGTTTTCAATGATTCCATTGTGCACGATTGAAATTGTTTCACTCTCATTTGTATGAGGATGTGAATTCATATTACTTGGAACACCATGTGTTGCCCAACGTGTATGTCCAATTCCTGTATGTTCAGGATGTTCTTTTTCATTCAACAATTCCTTTAAATTTGTTAGACGCCCCTTCGCCTTATACGTTTCTAGATGGTGATTCGAAACTAGAGTCACTCCTGCAGAGTCGTATCCTCGATATTCGAGTTTTTCTAAACCCTGCAATAAAAATGGTAAAGCACTCTCTTTACCTGCGTACGCTGTGATTCCACACATTATAAAAAATCCTCCTATAAATTATTATCATGGAGGATACCAAATGGCTTTGTTCAATGTTCACACATTGGTTTTGTCCATCGTTAAAGGTTGTATCAACCTCCAGACTACCCGCCGAATCTTTCGATAAGTCTGGTCCTCGTCAACTAAATACTTAGTCCTGGCGCTATTTTTTTACTACATCTCCATGAATAATGAATATTATACAAAAAACAGAACATTTGTCAAAAAAAGAAGACTTATTCTTCTTCAACTAGGTTCAATAATTCTAGTATTCGATTTAAGTCTTCTTTATTTTCATAATGAATAGAAATGGCATTTTTACTGATAGATACCGATGTTTGGAAGAATTCCTGAAGCTTTTCTTTAGCTGCCTTCACATAAATATCTTCTTTTGGCTTTTCTATCGTTTTTTTATTGTTTGTATCTTTTACAATTTGTTCTACTTTACGAACAGACAAACCTTGATCAATAGCCTGTTTAGCGACTTTACGCATACTTGCCTCTGTCTTAAGACCAAGTAAAGCTCGTACATGCCCCATACTTAATTGTTTACTCACAACGTATTCCTGGACATCTTCTGGAAGTTTTAACAATCGCAATAAGTTTGTGATATGTTCACGTGATTTTCCGACACGATGAGCTAACTGTTCTTGTGTATATCCTAATCGTTGAATTAATTTTTCATACGCTTTTGCTTCTTCTATTACATTTAGATCTTCACGCTGAATATTCTCCAACAAAGCAATTTCCATCATTTCCTGATCATCAAAATCAACAATGATAGCTGGAATATCTTTTAATCCGGCAAGTTTTGAAGCTCTTAATCTTCTTTCACCGGCAATCAAATCATATCCTTGAATGCTTTTTTTTACTAGAATCGGCGTAAACACACCATGTTGCTTAATTGATGAACTTAATTCTTTTAAAGCTTCATCATTAAATACTTTACGAGGCTGATATGGATTTGGACGAATCTCATCCACAGGAATTTTTGACTGTTCCTGTCTTTCAACTTCCATATCTCCATTTTGAATATCATCTAATACTTTAGAAACATCTTGCCCAAAAATACTGGACAATCCTTTTCCTAAACGAGCATTATTTTTGTTATCCATAGCTATGCCTCCTTTGAATTACGTTTTAGTACTTCTTCAGTTAAACCAGCATATGCCTTGGCTCCTGTACTTTTTGGATCATATTCAAAAATAGACATGCCACGGCTAGGTGCTTCCGATAATTTTACATTTCTCGGAATAGAATTTTGATATACAAGCTTGCCAAAAGTTTGACGCACATCCTGCGAAACTTCTACACTTAATCTTGTACGAATATCAAACATTGTTAATAAAATACCTTCAATTTTTAAATTTCGGTTACTTGTTCTTTGGACAAGACGAATTGTGATCAACAACTGCGTAACTCCTTCCAATGCATAATATTCACACTGTACTGGAATCAAAATACTGTCAGCTGCTGTCAATGCATTGGTATTCAATAGTCCAAGTGATGGTGGACAATCAATAATAATGTAATCATATTGATCTCGAATAGGTGCAATGGCTTTTTTTAATAATTCTTCTTTGCCGGCTTCCATTTTGTCCATATCTAAATCAGCTCCAGCTAAATTAATGTTGGCTGGAACAATATCAATTCTTGGATTCATTTTAGGTACGATGGCCTGCTGAATAGGAACTCCCTCCATTAATACAGAGTGAATCGTTGCTTGTGAATTATTTTGACTCGCATTTAATCCTTGCGTGGCATTTCCCTGCGAATCGAAATCAATCAACAATACTTTTTTTCCTACATGTGCAAGTCCGCTTGCTAAATTTATAGATGTCGTAGTTTTACCTACTCCACCTTTTTGATTCGAAATTGCAATAACTTTTCCCATACTCAACCCTCCAAAGGTTTTTTCTTGATTTGCCCATACGCTCTAGGATATTTATTTGGCGTATGTTTTACCTTTTTAAAATATAAATTAATGCGTGTTGCATCCTCTTCAATCATAAATTTTTCTTCATCAATCAATTCAACACCTAATGTATCAATTGCCTTTTGCGCATTGATCAACTCTTCGTGACCATTCTTACCTTTTAAAGCCACCATAGTATGATCCATCTTCACAAAAGGAACACAAAGTTCTAATAAAATAGATAGTTTAGCAACCGCACGCGCACTGACCACGTCAAAACATTCACGTTTTTCTTTTGCCAAATCTTCAGCTCGAACATTTAGTATATCGAGATTATCCAAGTTCAATTGAGTTTTCACTTCATTTAAAAAACGACAACGCTTTTGTAATGGCTCCACCAAAGTCATATGAACATGTGGAAATGCAATTTTTACAGGGATACCTGGAAATCCTGCGCCTGAGCCAATATCACACATTGTTTCAAATTTAATATTTGAAAACGGCATGATTGAATCATAAAAATGTTTCTCCCATACTTCTTCTTCCTGTGTGATTGCCGTTAAGTTCATCTTCTCATTCCATTCAACAAGAAGCTGCATATATTTTTCAAATTGATTCATTTGTTCTTCATTTAATTGGATGCCGGCTTCTAAACAAGCCTTCTGAAATTCTACTTTAGTCATGAAAACCCTCCACGCTATCCATTATAACATATAATCGTTTTCGTCGTGTTTTTACTATACTCAATAATTTGACACTATGTATGTCGGTTTATTTACTTTATTCATTTATGATACAATTTTAATGAGGAGGTCACTTATGAAAAATTTAAAGAAAGTTTTATTTGTTGTTGTCTTTATCTTAATTGCCTTTGTAGGCGGTATGTTCTTTGCGAATAAACAAACGGAACCTGAAATCACATCGACATTAATTCAGAATCGAATTGAACAGGCAAGTGATTTGGTAACCACAAAATATCATTATGCGAAAGTAGGAAAATTTGAAAATTCTTTAAGTCTGAATGGCTGGTCTATTCCTTTGACAAACAAATACTTCATACTAACATTTGAAGGGGAAATTCAATTGGGTACAGATTTATCTAAGGCAAATGTAGAGATCAACGATTCTACTATTCATGTGACAGTTAATAAGCCAACTGTTCTTTCAAATTCAATCGATGAATCAAGTATTGAAGTCTATGATGAAACAAAAAATATTTTTAATCCAATCAGTGTGAGTGACTATAAAGCTTTTGCGGTAGAGCAAAAAGATAAGGCTTTATCTGAAGCCAAGAAAAAGGGATTAATGAAAACGGCTCAAAAGAACACAGAAAAAAGTATTAAAGAGATCCTTTCCATTATCCCAGATACAGATGATTATACGATTGAAGTCACATTCAAGGAGTAATTATGGCAAATTTGAAATTAGTTGATGCTTTTACGGATTTTGTAGAAGAAAGTACTCTTCCCTATCGTCAAATGATGACCTATTATAATTGCGCGTTAATGGAAGTGGAAACTAAATTTAAAGTTCTTAATGAACAATTCTCCCTATTCTATGATCGCAATCCCATTGAATCGATTCATACGCGTATTAAATCGCAATCCAGCATTCTTAAAAAGCTTCAAAAAAAGAATCTTGCTTTAACCATCCCAAACATTGAAAACAACCTATTTGATATTGCCGGTGTTCGAGTTATTTGCTCTTTTACAGAAGATATTTATTCTTTGGCCAACTCTTTTCTTAGCCAAGATGATGTGCGCTTGATTGAAAAAAAAGATTATATTCAAAATCCTAAAGAAAATGGATATCGTAGTCTTCACCTAATTGTAGAAATCCCTATCTTTTTATCAGATGAGAAAAAATGGGTTAAGGTAGAAGTACAATTTAGAACCATTGCGATGGATTTCTGGGCAAGTCTAGAACACAAGATTCGCTATAAGAAGAACTTATCAAAAGAACGCTTAGATGAAATTGATAAAGAATTACTAGAGTGTGCCAAGATTTGTAAGACACTTGACGAAAAAATGGAGGAAATAAAGACGGGAAATTAACTTTCCCGTCTAATTTTCTTCATACACTTCTTCAAAAGATACTTTTGCATCTTGTGAATTTTCTTTCATGAATTTACGATTCTTATAGAATCCTACTGTCAACAATGGGACGATGATGATGGCGATACCTAGATATCCACAATATCCATAGCCATACTTAACAACGTTTGTTAGTCCTACAAATGAGATTCCCATAGAAACGATCATGATAAATGCTGAAACTAAAGCTCTACGTACAGGTACGTTTTCAACTTTTTGAAGGAATTTCACATTTTCAAAACGATTCACAAATCCAAAGATGACACAAACTGCACTTGAGATCAAGCATAAGAATAATACTAATCCATAAAGTGCTACAAGCCAGTTAGCTCCAAATGATTTCAATGTTGTTAACGTTGGTAAAGTTGTTCCGTTTGGCTGAGTCAAATAATAGTGTTGCCAACAAAGTAACATTAATACGGCAAGACCTAATCCTAACATATTTAATGTGAATGTTAATGCCATTGAGCGATCACAATCTTGTTTTGTTTTTAAAACACTTGTTCCACAAACTAAGATAGCTGGTACTGTAACCCATTGGAAAGCTGAATAAGTAACACCGTTCCAAACTGCTTTTGGAAGTTGACTCCATCCATGTACTGAAAAATCAACACGCATAACATCTAATAAATTGTGTCCATTTAATAAACCTACTGTATAAATAGAAACAGCTAGAACTAAGATTACTACACCCATATATGTACTTGCTCTACGAATCAAATCTACGCCAAAAATTGTTAAGAATAATACAACAAGGCCAATCACAAATGTTCCTAGATAATAATTCAATCCAAAGTATTGTGTTAATGCACTGGCTACACCAGAGATACATGATGCAACAACCATTAAAACCATGATATTAAAGAATAATTCAAATAATAATTCTAATTTATCAAATGGATGATATAAACATTCAAATAGTTCTTTATACGTTTTTAATCCTCTTGAATTCATCATAATCTGACCTTCACGAATTGTCATAGATAAAAGTAACATCGCAACGGCAACCCCAACAATAGCTGGCCACCCTAAACTAACAAACCATGTGTTTTCCTGATTTCCTGTCGCAAATCCTCCGCCTGCGTGTGCTGCAAACGCGGTTGTGGCCACTGAAAATGCAGCCATCCATGATCGATTCAATTTTGTGTTCTCTTTCTTTTTCATTCTCAAATTCTCCCTTTCTGCAACAAAAAAACCTTCCGTCTCTTGTTGCCTAATTAACAACTTCAGAGACGAAAGGTAATAATAATCTTATTCTTCCGCGGTACCACTCTAATTCATTCTAATGAATGCCCTCATCGATGCTATCACATCTAGTCTTTATATCGTAAGACATACGTCTATAACTACATTATCGCTATAGCCACTCCATGGTGATTTTCATTCTCTAGCTTTACGATATTTTCCACCAAACAATATCTCTCTAGGCTAAAACGTAGTGAATTACTCTTCCATATCAATGCGTTGACTGTATAATACTATAATTTACATTTATTTTCAAGTGAAAAATGTAATTTTTTCATCATTAATGTAAAAAAAGAAGAGGACCTATACCTCTTCCATAATCTGATTAATTGTATCAATGACTCGACTTGTATTTTTTCCATCCGTATATACCATGTACTTTATTTGGAAATAAGACAATTTATCATAATCATAATTTTTAAATTCTAACGCCTTGACGAGTTGATCTTCATCTGTACATACTGGTCCTGGAAAATCATCAAAATCAATGTTCAATCCAATATTATGTTTATATTCTTTTACATCAGGAATATAACTAATCATTGGTTTATTTAATAAAGAATAATCAAATATTACGCTTGAATAATCCGAAATCAAACAATCACTCACTTGCATCAATGTATACAAGTCTTCCTTATTCATGTTCACTCCACCATTACATTGAATATCTCCAAGTAATGGATGAAATTTATATAGAACCACGTAATCTTTTACTTTTGTGAAATCAAAAGACTGAATTTTAAAACCATCGATAATGTTACCCCTAAAAGTAGGTGCATACAAACATAATTTCTTATCTTTTAATTCTGGATATTTCAAAAAGAACTCATCTCTTTCATTTCTATTTAATAAAGTATCAATTCTTGGCATTCCAGTCACTAACACTTGATTTGTATTTACCCCAAAAGCTTGTGAATATGGTTCCTTCCAATATTCAGCATTACATAGAACATAATCGTAATTACGTACAGGATATTGTCTTTTGATTTGATTACCAAATTTTTTCACGGCTCCACACGCGTGCCAAACTTGTAGTACTTTGACATTGGTTGGTTTCATATGACTAATCACATAGTTATTGTCGTTTAAAATCACAAGACTTGATTTTTTTATTTCAACTAACTGTTTTAAACAATTCAAGAAATATTTAAAATCACCCCATAGATTTTTTTCAAACTTTAATAATATATAATGAATATCATACTTATTCTCGTGACGTAATTGTTTATCAATGAGTTTAAAATCACCTGACAATTCACTTTGTGTTAAACTAATAAAAGTAATTCGATTCTTTTTAGGATGCACATAAAATGTTAAAACGTCCACGACCCATAAGGCAACATTTAAGATTATTTTGCTTAATCCCATTTTATTGCACCGCCTTATATAAGATATCTACTACTCTTTTAGAAGCATTTCCATCTTCATGATTATTAAAATAAAGATTAAAATCATTCAATTTAGAATAGTCATAAACTTCATTTTTAATATCCATCAACAATGTTTCTTCATCCATATAGATTTTGCCTGGAATGTCCTTATGAATATCTAAATAGAACCCTCTTAAGTCTGTCGCATATTCTTTTAAATCATACATATAGAAATAGATGGGTCTTTTCAATATCGCATAATCAAAGAAGACGCTTGAATAGTCCGTAATCAATACATCACTAATCACATACAATTCATTGATTTCTGCTTGAGCAGGAATGGAATACAAAAATCCATCTAATTCTGGATCATCTTTGAAAGTATTAATGATTAGATAGTGTGGCTTAAATACAACAATTGTATCTTCACCTAAAATTTCTTTCCATTTTCTAAAGTTTGCCTTCAATTCAAAAGTATATCCTGCAGAAACATAAGAATTATCTCTCCATGTTGGTGCATACAATACAATTTTTTTATCAATAGGCAAATGATACTTATTCTTGATCGCATCACATTCTTCTTTTGTCGCATTCGAAATAAAATCATTTCTAGGATATCCTGTTTCAATCAATCTTTCTCTATTGATTTTAAAAGATGTTTGAAAAACTTTCGTACAGAAGGCATTTGGACTGATCATATAATTGTATCTTGCGACATCTACATCATAGGAATTGCACATCTGTTCATAACTGACACCTGAACGATAAAATGTAGTATCTTCACTCACATCAATATCATGAGCTAATCGTTTTAATGGTGTTCCATGCCATGTTTGTAGGTAAACCTGATTTTCCTTTTTAAAGATATATGTAGGTAATTTGCAGTTCACTACCCATAATTTTGCCTTCGATAAATAATAGAAATAAGGAATGCTGAAATATTCCTTTATTTCAGCCCCCTCAATATACAATTTTTTTTCTTTATGATTCTTTATAAACCAAATAAAACGATATCCATCAAATCTTGGATCTTGTCTCATCTGTTCATAAATAGCTTTAGGATTATCCGAATAGCCACGACCATGGAACGATATAAATATGGCAAGCTTATCATCTACTTTAAATAAACGATAGGTTAATTTATATGCCAAGCGAATGCACTTTCCTGCAAACTTTTTAAATGGTCTTAAAAGCTTTATCAACATGGCTATCCTCTCCTTTTTTACTTAAATACTTCTTCTACAATATGCTTTGACGCATTTCCATCGTCGTAGCAACAGAAACGTTTGTAGAATTCTTCGTAACGTTCTTTATATTCTTCATTTATTTGATCAATATTCAAAATCGCATCCACGACTTCTTCACTCGTATACAATAGTGGACCAGGAACTTCTGTATTCATATCAATATAGAATCCACGTAACTGATTCTTATACTTTTCAATATCATATGTATAGAAAAGTACTGGTCGTTTCAAGTTCGCAAAGTCAAAGAATACACTTGAGTAATCCGTGATACAAATATCACTGATCAAATAGATTTCACTGATATCATCATATTTACTTAAATTGTACACAAAGCCTTCAAGACCTGTTGTATCAATGTTATCTGCGATATAGTGGTGTGTTCTTAATAAAACAACATATTCATCCGATAATTTTTCCATCATCAACTTCAAATCTAAAGCCAACGTAAATTTGTACTCCCCTTTTCCATAGTGCTCATCATCACGCCATGTCGGAGCATATAAAATTGTTTTCTTATCTTCTGGAATACCTAGTTTCTTTCTTAGGTCTTTGGCAATTTCATCTTTGTTTGGCCAATATAAAATATCATTTCTTGGATATCCATATTCAAGCATCTTGCCTTCATACATAAAACAGCTTCTAAATGTTTTCGTACTAAAAGGATTGGCACTCACCAAATAATCCCATTCTTGTCTTTGACGATAGAACTGCTGTTTATATTTTGGTGATGCAGAAGTTACTTCTTCTTGATCAAATACAAGACGTTTCAATGGTGTGCCATGCCAAGTTTCAACAAATACTTGTCCTTCTCTTTTGCGATACCATAATGGTTGTCTTACATTAAATACAAAATATTTACTTACAGCTAAATAATAAGCATATTTGAACGAGAAACGTTTTACGACTTCCGCTCCATAAGGAACTTCATGACCATCATTCAATGCCCATACACATTTGTATTTTCCTGGATAATTTTTGGCAATGTATTCATAAATATATTTTGGGCTGTCCGAATAGTTTTTAGCCATAAATGTCTCAAACAGAATCACATTATCTTGAATTGGTTTTTTTGAATAAATGTGATAATAAGCTAATTTAAATAATACATTCTTGTTTTTGAAGACTCTAAAGAATTTTTTAATTCCTAATTTTCTTCGAACACAGCTTTGTACTCCCTTTAAATCACGATTCTGTAAACAAGCCACCATCTTTTTCGAATTACGCTTATATCGATTCATCACTTCTGGACGAATGCCATCGATTGTTTTAGCAATTCTTTCAAAATAGTCTGTACGCCATAGATCATCTTGGCTGCGACGGATTCGTTTAGACATTTTAGATACAAAGTAAGATACAATTTTACGATCTAAACAAAAACGCACAACACCCTCTTCTTTTAAAAGCGTACGTGTATATTCAATCGCATCACATCTTTCATTAAAACGATTGTCATTTTCTTCCTGACTCAAAGCAGGTTCATTGATTGGGTCATTGTGTTTACGTTTTACATAAATCGCATCTTCCACTCTTAAAAATGTATTTAACTTTTCTAATAGTGGACACATAAATGTCATATCGCTGTAATATCTGAAGTTCTCGTTAAATTTAAAATTGTTTCGAACGACAAAATCACGATTATACAAATTACCTAATACAGTAAAATTTCGGATGCCTCTACGATTGTCCATTGTATAGAAAACAGCCTGAGCTTGCTGCTCATCTTTTTCATAGGATGCGAATGAAACAAAATCAGAAAGCTTATTTAAACGACGCTGCTCCCTTTCTTCTTGATCTTCTTCATCTACTTCTTTATTTTCTACTTTATGAAGATAGTTAGCCTTGTTGTTCCAAGTATGATTCAATACACCATTAACCATATCTACATCATGATCCATAGCTTTGATCATATTTTGAAGAGTATCTTCTAAAACATAGTCATCGCTATCTAAAAAGTAAAGGTAGGCACCTTTAGCTTGTTGAATTCCAACATTTCGACATGCAGCTACACCTGTTACACCTTCTGGCAATGTATAAATGCGCATATCAAAAATAGAATTATATTCTTCTAATAAATCGTCAATATCTTCAGTTGGATGATCTAATACGACAATCAATTCAAAATCTTTAAATGTACTTTGTGCTAAGTTTTGTAGACATTCTTTAAAGTAATGTTTGTACTTAAAAAAAGGAAGGATAATACTGATAGTACGCATATTAACCCTTCAATTCCTCTTTCAGCTGTGTTGTACTGATACCCTCAGTTCTTGGCAAATAAACAACTTCACAATAATCCTTTAAGAAATCAAATTTTCCTTTCCAATCATCACCCATGACGAATACATCTACATTATATTTTTTAACATCTTCGATTTTTTGTTCCCAGCTTGTTTCTGGGATTACCTTATCGACATATTTAATAGCTTCTACAATCTTCATACGATCTGTATCTTTGATCTTACAAACTTTATTTTTACCCAAATTAAACTCATCACTACTTACCGCTACAATTAAATAATCCCCTAATTCTTTTGCACGGCGTAATAAATTTAAATGGCCTACATGAAATAAATCAAAAGTTCCATATGTTATTACTGTTTTCATGAGTTATAAACCTCCCTATATAAACACTGTAATTGTAAACTATTTTTGATAAATTGAAAAGGAGTCACTAAAACTCCTTTATTAACCAAATAATTTTGCGATGCCCTTCTTTTCTTTTTTAGGTAATAATCGCTTCTCAAATTTTTCATCCAAGAATTTTTTCTTTTCTTTTTTACTCATAGCCTCTAACTTATCCACATAAACCGAATAATCATCACAAACCTTGTCAATATCTCCCATTTCAACAAGTTGCCCACCTTCGATCCACATTCCTGTTTTACAGAATTCACGAACCTGACTTAACGAGTGAGAAATAAAGAAGATTGTTTTTCCTTCTTCATCTCTTAATTTCATCATTCGTTTCATACATTTCTTCGCAAAACCTTTATCACCAACACTTAATGCTTCATCGACAATAAAGATATCTGGATTTAATGCGAGTGAAATGGAGAAGCCTAAACGTGATTTCATACCTGATGAATATTTTTTAACTGGTTGATATAAGAAATCACCTAATTCTGCAAAATCAATGACATCATTCGTGATTTCCTGGATACGTTTCTTTCTTAATCCCATCAAAGCTCCTTTAACGTTGATGTTTTCAAGTCCTGTTAATTGTTGGTTCAATCCTGTGTTAATAGCAATCAATGCTTGTTCTCCATTAATTTTCATCGTACCACTATTGATTTCAGAAATTCCTGACAACAATAAAGATAAAGTTGATTTACCAGAACCATTGGTTCCCAAAATTCCAACAACATCACCTTTTTTCACTTTGAAAGATACATCTTTTAAGGCATAGAACTCTTTTTTATCTGTTTTATATTGATTGTTTTTATTTCTTAAAGTATAGATTTTTGAAATATTTTCGACTTCAACAGCATATTCTTCTTTAGACATAAAAGCCTCCTTAAATCATATCAATGAATTTCTTTTTGAAGGTATACATCAAAAAGCATCCTAGCGCAAAAATCGCAAAAACTAAACACCAGAAATAAAGTGTAATTGCAGGATGATCAAAAACATTTCTTCCATAGAATACAGCATCTCTGTATCCTTGAATAATATAATAAACTGGATTTACCTTTACAAGCTTATTTAGAATACTCGCAAATGGAACATCTGGTTTAAAATGACAATCCCATAAGATTGGAGAAAAATACATCAACATACGCATGATTGAAGAAATAAATTTCTTTACATCACGCCACAACATAGTAAGCACAGATAATACAAGTGAAATTGCTTCTCCAAGCATAAATGCACAGAACATATAATAGATGATCCATAACCAATTTAGATTTGGATACCACCCACTTAAAATTAAAGTGACAAATGTGATAATCAACATCACAAAGTGATTAAACAATTCTTTTAAACAAACGGTTGCCGGTAAAACAGATACAGGAAACTTCATTCTTGTGATGACATTTGTTTTTGAGAATACCGCAGAACACCCATCTACAATGCATGGACGGATATACCACCATACACTAAATGCCACAACAAGCCATGGTAAATATTCTACAGTGATGCCTCTGTATGTCTGAGCTTTTCTTCCCCAGGCAATACCAAACACTAGCCAATATGTGAAAACTTGGATAGCGGGAGAGGCAAAGTTCCAAAAAATACCAAATTTTGAATCTCGCATATCTGACAACAATTCATATTTTGCAATACAGAAAATACGATAAACATTTGAAAAATTCTCTTTTATAACATATGAAATGCTTTTAAACATATAAAAATTCTCCTTAACAACTTCTAGTTTATCAAATTTTTCATAGAAAAAAAATCTGCATGACGCAGATTTTCTTGCATTCCTTCTCCTTTCCACTTTAATTCTAACAATTCAAAGTGAATTTATTGTGAAAAGGGCGCTTTTTATTCGTTTTCTTCTTCGTCCATTTCTTTTTCTACTTCATCTAATTCATCTTCAATCAATTCTGAATCTTCTTCATCCTCATCATCTTCATCGATTGCGATAGAATCTGTATCCATAACACTTTCTGAATACGTGTGACGTGAACGCAAATCCCAAGTATTTTGTGACATGTTCAAGAAACGTCCGTCTAAAGATAAATCTGTATAAAATTGAGCAATATTATCTTCAAACTGCGTTTGATTAAATCCCATTTCCTGACTTACATCTTTCCAAAGATCAACAAATGGCATAGATCCATTATTATTTGTCAATACTTGATATGCAACTTCAATCATAGACTTTTTCATAATTCAATAAAACTCCTCTTAATACTTACATTGATTCAACGGCTTCAACACCAATACATTCTAATGCGTTGGCCAAAACAATTTGTGTTGCCTTTACTAAAGCTAGACGTTGTGCGCTTAGTTCTAAATTATCACGATCTACAACTTTACATGCGTTATAGAAACTGTGGAACTTACTAGCTAAATTTTGAATATAGTGACACATTTTGTGAACTTGACGAGATTGAGCAGTTTCAACGATTACTTTATTGAATTCTTGTAAAGACTTCATTAATTCAATTTCTTTTTCGTTTGTCAAATCTTCAAAACTTGTTGCCAATTCAATATCCTGTGCCTGTTTTTGAATAGAACACATACGAGCATGAGCATATTGTGCATAGTAAACTGGGTTTTCATTTGATTTCTTAGTTGCCAATTCAATGTCGAAATCTAAATGTGAATCCAATGCACGTTGTACAAAGAAATAACGAGCTGCATCAACACCTACTTTATCGCATAGTTCATTAATTGTTGTTGCGTTTCCTAAACGTTTTGACATCTTCATTTCTTCACCATTTGATACTAAACGAACCATCTGGATAATATCAACATGTAATTTATCTGCATCATTTCCTAATGCTGTCATACTTGCTTTTAAACGAGGAATATATCCATGGTGATCCGCTCCAAAGAAGTCAACCAACATGTCAAATCCACGTTGACATTTATCGTTGTGATATGCGATATCTGGAACTAAATATGTTAATGAACCATCTTGTTTTCTTAAAACACGATCTTTGTCATCTCCAAATTTGGTAGTTTCAAACCACAATGCTCCATCTTTTTCGTATACATATCCTTTTTCGTTTAATTCATTGATAGCTGCTTCTACTTTACCAGCATCACGAATGCTTTGTTCACTTGACCAAACATCAAAGTGTACACGATAACGATCTAAGTCTTTTCTAATTTTATCTAATTCAAATTTGATTCCTTCTTTTCTGAAAAATTTCAAATTCTCTTCTGTTGGTTCTAAGTATGTTTGTGGATATTCTTTCGCCAATTCATATCCTTTTTCTTCAACATCCTTACCCATGTATCCGTCCTGACCAATTTCAGTTGGAATTCCTTGTGCCTGACGATAACGAGCATTTAATGATAATGCTAAGTTTGTGATCTGATTACCAGCATCATTCACATAGTATTCACGAGTTACATCGTATCCAGCTTTTTTCATGATACGAGCACAACTATCTCCCCATGCAGCTCCACGAGCATGTCCTAAGTGTAATGATCCAGTTGGATTGGCACTAACATATTCCAAATCCACTTTAATGCCGTTAGCTGGCTGTTGTCCATAGTTTTCTTTCTGAGCTAACACTTCAGAAATAACTGTACTAAAACGGTCTTTTGATAATGTAAAGTTCAAGAAGCCAGGTCCTGCAATTTCTACATTAGAAACCATTTCCAATGAGAATGCATCTAATATACTTTGTGCAATCATTCTTGGATTCTGGTGTAATTGACGAGTTAATTGCATCGCAACATTACTTGAGAAATCGCCGTGATCTTTATTTTTTGGTGTTTCAACCACAATGTTTTGTACATCTAAATCTAAATCAAATGCTTTTTTTACTGCATTTTGAATGGCCTGCTTTAATTCAACTTCAATTGACTGCATATGTATCCTCCTTATTTATATATAGTACAAAGTGAAATTCTTGTTTTTCATTCCCTTGTATAAGACTGTATTTAACTTCTACACAATTTTCATCTACATCATAATGACTTGTATGACAATCCAAATCTATTTTTCCAAATTCAGTTTCTATGTGACCTTTTGTTTGACTATTTAAACGTAGTGTCAAATTCACAATAATATCCGATTCACTACGAATTACCAATCCTTTTTTCCAAATTCTCCATTCGAAATGATGTGTATCATTATTAAAAGAAACTAATAGACCTTCATTACCAGAAAAATCAATCTTAGCCTCTCCTTTATACAATGTTTGATTCGAAATTTTATCAAATAAATGAACCTGATTTGTCATAGCTAGTGCATAATATCACACTCTGATTTTTTTGCAAGAAAATTTATTAAAAAACATAACAATTTAATGAAAATATATCAAAATTAATCTAAAATTCTCCTTTTTTTATAAAATTATACTATTTTTTCACAAGTGAAAACGGTAACACATCACATGTTACCGTAGTTTTTAAAGTATTTCTTTTGGAAAATAAATACGCTTATTTGTTTGATTTTTCATCTTTAATAATGCCTTGACAATCTGTGAACAACTCGATAAAGATACCCGTTCTTTTTTAGAATCTAACATCCATATTATTTGATTCTCATCATTTTCTGTATAAGGCAAATATGCTTTAGAATGTGAAATAGCTTCATAATAGTAATAATCTAAGTCATATCCGGAGGCCACCAATTTATTCTTGATTTCTTGAATTTGTTGGTAACTTGGATCTTCTATCCACTCAAACAAATGACGATTCAAAATTCGATTTGCGAAATCCTTTAGAATTTCATCTTCACATTCTAGAGCTTGTTGAAAACCATAGAACATTCGATGTTCATCCATTAAATAAAAATTCTTATTCGATAACTCGCCATTCAATAATGGTTCAAATACTTCTATGTTTCGTACTTGTGCATATCGTTTAAAGAATTGTTGAATCATAATTTCATATGATTTGGCATCTGGATGAAGGTAAACCTGCCAATACATGTGGTATCTTGCCATAATATAGTCTTCAATACTGTGCATTCCACTCATTTTCACACATAGAGAATCATTTTTTACTCGTAAAGTACGTAAGATTCTTTCCAAATCAAAATTTCCATAGCTTGTACCCGTTTCGTAGGCATCTCTTAATAGATAATCCATTCGATCCGCATCCAGTTGTGAACTAATCATTTGATACATCATTGGTTTTGCATGTTGATGTGTTAGAATCAACATAATATTTTGTGGAAGAGCCTCATCCTCTTTAATTAGTGCTTTATGAATTTCTGTTTCTGGATCCAAAATTAAATCACAAGTCATTTGTTCATGATGTTTCTTGTGAAGTGTTTCAAAGAAGTGAGAAAATGGTCCATGTCCTAAATCATGCAACAGAGCAGCACATAAAACCTGAATTTTTTCATATTCACTTAAAGTAGACGCAATTGAATCTACTTCTTCACACATCCGTCTTGTGATTTCATATACACCTAAACTATGAGAAAATCGGGAATGCTCCGCCGTATGATAGATTTGAAAATCCCCACCCAATTGATGGATGCGATGCAATCTTTGAAATTCTTTTGCGTTGATACAATCCCATATCACTTGATACTTCACATGAATATATCCATGCACAGGATCTCTTAATACTTTGGTTTCATTGGTTTTGTTAAACATGGCCATACCCCCTTTAATGCTTCTACAAGTATTTTATCAGATTTAAAGAAGTTATAGTCATATATATGATCTGGAGTTGTCCAAATATATTCTGAATGCACACTTAATTTTGTTGGTTTTTCATTAGAAGTACATGTGAAACAAGTTAAGTGAATTTCATATCCATCTTGATAATCCACGCTAGAAGCTAAATATTGCACATTGTGAATGTCAATATCACATTCTTCTTTCCATTCCCGAATTAATGCCTCTTCTTTTGTTTCACTTTTCTCAACTTTTCCACCAGGAAATTCAAAGAAACCTTTGCTTGAACCATAATTTCTTTGGGCAATCATCACTTTTCCATCAATCACAAGAGCTCCGCACACAACATTAAGCTTGTTCATCTTCGATTCTTTCTTCGTGTATAATTTCAAACAACAGTTGGGCATTTTGTTTCGAAACTTGTTTTTGAATATCTAATACACGAATTTCAAGAAGTCTTGCTCCAAAACGAATACGAATTGTATCACCTATTTTTAATTCTGTACTTGGTTTTGCCACTCGTTCATTGACCCAGATACGTCCTTGTAAAGCTAATTCTTTAGCAGCTTCTCTTCTTTTTAAGATTCGTGCTGTTTTTAAATATTTATCTAATCGCATCAAAACTCTCCTTCTAATTTATCAATAACCTGCATCAACAATTCAATATGTTTCTTTAATCGTTTAGAAATCATGATCTTAATTTTTCCACTCTCTAATTTCAAATTGATCTTTCGACTAATATCATTGATGGCTCCAAATAATTTAACACCATCACAATTCTTTGACCATTCAGCACTCATTGTGATTGTAACGACGTCATCTGTTTCTTTTAATGATTCAACACCTTCTCGATTCACAAAGAAATCCAGTTTTTTCTGTTCAAACAATTGTTTTACTTCATTTGGAATATGCCCAAATAAGTCTTCAACACGTTTTTCATATTCAATCAATTCAGTAAGACTCTCTGTTTTCTTAATGTGTTGATAGATTTCCAATTTATCTCCATCATTATCTGTGAATTTTTTAGGTATATATCCCGATAACTGAACTTGAGCCACTTTATCATTCTTTTTATTCTCAATTGGCTTGCCTTGCTTTTCCTTAATGGCACTTGCCAACATTTCAAGATATAAATCCAATCCTACATCATCAATAAATCCTGCTTGTTGCGGCCCAAGCATGTCTCCGGCTCCACGAATTGTTAAATCTCGCATAGCCACTTTATATCCACTACCTAAAGATGTAAATTCTTTAATGGCTTTTAACCTTTTATGTGCCTGTTCTGTTAATTCTTTTTGCGGCTGTACCAATAAATAACAATATGCGATTTTTTCACGACGCCCCACACGACCTCGAATCTGATAAAGTTGAGACAATCCAAAACGATCGGCATCATCAATGATCATCGTATTCGCATTCGCAATATCTAGTCCAGTTTCAATAATTGTTGTACAAACTAAAATTTGATATTTCTCTTGTTCAAAATCAATCATCGTCTGCTCAATATCATTCTTATCCATACGTCCATGTGCCACTGCTACTTTGGCATCAGGGAACATATTCTGAATATTTTTAGCTACAGAATAGATATTCGATACGTGGTTATACAAATAAAAAACTTGTCCTCCACGAGATAATTCTCTTTGAATGATTTCTTTCACGACACTCTTTTTGTTTTCCATCACATACGTTTGAATTGGATGACGATGCAATGGTGGTGTATTCAATTGTGAAATCGTACGTACCCCAATCAAAGACATCTGTAAAGTTCTAGGAATTGGTGTTGCACTTAAAGATAAAACGTCGATTGTGTTTTTCATCTCTTTAATTTTTTCTTTGTGCTCAACTCCAAATCGCTGCTCCTCATCAATAATCAATAAACCTAAGCTTTTATATTGAAAAGATTTATTCAATAATTTATGTGTACCAATAATAATATCAACTTGCCCGTCCGCCAATTCTTTTTTAATCTGACTCATTTCTTTTGTTGGCACAAAACGATTCACTACGCGAATATTAGCACCTACATTTTCAAAACGCTTTATAAACGTCTGATAATGTTGCATAGATAAAATTGTAGTTGGGCACAGTAAAGCTACTTGTTTATTATTTGAAATAGCCTTGAATGCAGCACGCATAGCTACTTCTGTCTTACCAAACCCTACATCTCCACATAATAAGTGATCCATTGGTTTTGGCTTTTCCATTTCTCGTTTGATTTCTTCTGTAGCTTTCATTTGATCTGGTGTTGCCTCATATTCAAAGGCTTCTTCAAATTCTCTTTGTAGATCATCATCTTTACTGAACGCAAAACCAATATCTTCATTTCGCTTCGCATATAACTCAACTAATCGAGACGCAATTTCTTCAACCTTTTTAGAAACCTTTTCCTTCGTCTTTTTCCATTTGTTAGAACCCAATTGCGATAATTTGATGCCCACACCTTCTTTGGACACGTATTTTCTTACCAACTGAAATTGTGATAATGGGACAAATAATTCATCGCCTCCATTGTATAAAACATGTAAATAATCTAATGTCTTTCCTTTTATTTTTCGCGTTGTAATTCCAACATATTGGCCAATACCATATTGTTCATGTACAACATAATCGTTTGGTTCTAGTTCAAGAATATTCTGTAAAATCTGACCTTGTTTAAATGTTTTCTGATAACGCTTAATTTGACTAGGATGATGAAATAATTCCTGTTGTGTATAAACAGAAATATCTTCATATGTAAATCCTTCATAAAAGTCATCTTCAATAAATGTGATATTCCTATGAATTGAATAAGCTTTTAAGGCTTCCTGCACTTTTTTTGTATGTTCATCATCCAAAGAAATATAGATATTTTCCCCTTTTAGATTCTCTAGAATTTGAATCAATGGTTGATCTGATTTTTCTAATGTCTCTATTTTTGAGAAGATTGGATGTTTAAAATCTAAGAAATCATGGAACATCTGAATCGTATGTTCTTTTTCAAATGTAAATATGTCATGGAACATACCATACTTAGGTAAATATTGATGAGATTCAACCATTTCCTGAATAAAAGATATCGTTTCCTCATTCAATTTTTTATATCCACTTTCCACTTCTTCCTGACTTGAGAAAATAATGTGTCCATTGACATAGTCTGTTAATTTATTTGTATTTAAATAACTAAAATAAATATACAAATGTGGATCAATATCATAGTTTTCTATAGAAATCTTATCTTTTTCAATATAATCCAATAAGAAGTCATAATCATCTTGAATTAATTTTGCCTGTTGTTTTTCTAATTCAGAATCAATTTCTTTTTGAAGATACTCAATCTGATTATCTGTAAACAATAAATCTGTAGCTGGATTAATCAATACAGAATCTATTGTTTGAATTGTTCGCTGAGTTTCTTCATGAAATAAACGAATGGATTCAATCACTGTATCAAAAAATTCAATACGAATTGGATGTTCATATTCAAGGCAATATACATCGACAATTCCTCCACGACTTGCGTATGTACATGGACGATCTACATAATTGACCTTTGTATAGCCGGCACGATTTAGTTTTTGTTTCAATTCTGCCATCGTAATTTCTTGATCTACTTCAAATTTGAAACAAAGACTTTTAAATAATTCTTTATCGGGTAAGTAACGCAAAAAGGCCACCGTATTACATATAATAATACGTGGCTTATCTTCTTTCACAAGCTGAGTTAATACATAAAGTTGTTCTTGTTTATCTTCTGGACTTGAAGCGATGGCTTGTACACGCAAAGATTCTTCCATCACAAATAATAATGTATCATTAATAAGTGGTTTCAATCTTTGATAGAGTTGTTGCGCTTCATAACGATTTTTCTTAACTACAATTCGTGTTTGTTTATCCTGCATAAAAGCACTAGCCATACATAAAGCTTCTTCATTTGGAAATAAGTTACCAATATTATTGCCAAATTGAAGCATTTGTTGAGCTACTGGATTGGACTGTAATTTATTTAATATTGTATCTTTCAAAAATACCACCTTCTACTTCTTATTATACCTATTCATTGTGTCACTAAAAGAGTGTTTTATTGAAAATTTAGCTGCTTTCGCGGCTTGTTCTAAAGCATGATTTAAATCCTCTTGTTGTTCTTGAGGAAATTTACCTAGTACCCAGTCTACAACTGGAATTAATTTATCTTTACCAATTCCTATGCGAATACGATCGAATTCCTGTGTGCCAATATGAGAAATAATACTCTTGATTCCGTTATGACCACCAGCACTACCTTTTTGACGCAAACGAAGTTTTCCAACAGGCATATCCATATCATCATATAATACAAGGATATCTTCAGAAGGCACTTTATAGAAATCCATGCATTGTCTTAATGCGATACCACTATTATTCATATATGTGGTTGGTTTTAATAAAATTATGTCTTCTCCATCAATTTTCTTTTTCGCAAAATAAGCCGAAAATTTTTCCTGATTAAAATCCATTTCTAGCATTTGTGCCAATTTATCAATCGCCATAAAACCTGCATTATGACGTGTATTTTCATATTCTCTACCAATATTCCCTAATCCAATAATAATTTTCATGAAGCCCTCCTTCAAAAAAATAACGGGATAATCCCGTTATTCTTCATCTTTTCCTGGTGTATATAAAATGTGTAAACGGCGTCCTTCGCCTTCACCTTCACTCTTAGTAGAAATATCGTTCATTCCTGCTAAAGCATTGTGAATTGCCTTTCTTTCATCGGCTGGCATTGGATCTAATACTGCATCTACTTTTGTACGACGTACATCTTTTGCGATGCGAACTGCCATTTTACAGATTTTTTCGTATCTTTCTTCCTTATAACCATTCACATCGATTAAAAGTCCGATACGCTTTTTGAATGCTGCACTTACTGCAGCTTTAACTAAACGATTGAATGCTTGTAAAGACTTACCCGCTTTACCAATCATAATCGCATTGTTTTTTGTGTTTACAGTAATACGATAGAAGCCATGATCATTTTCAATTTCAACAGTTCCATCTAATTCTGCATTGTCAAAATATGTTTGAATATATGACTTAATGAAATCTTCAATATCTTTTGGGCAATATGCTTCAATTTCAATTGTTTTTCCGATTCCTAAAAAACCACTTTTTTCTTCTGTAACTTCATAATGAAGTTCTTCTTTTGTACATCCTTTAGCATTGCAAGCAGCTGCTAAAGCTTCATCTAAAGTTTTTCCAGTAAATTTAGCGAATTCCATATGTTATACCTACTTTTTGTTCATAACTTTGTGTAGGATCAATGATTGACATACACGAATTACACTTGATACTAACCAATAGAATGACATCGCCATTGGCCATGAAATATACATAATACAAATCATTGCTGTCATGAAGTACATTGACATGTTCATGCTGTTAGCCATAGGATTTGTTTCTTCTTGCGCATATTTTTTAACTTTAACGTTATCTTTCTTATCTTGCCATTTCTTTAACCATTGAGGTAATTTCATTGATACAATATAGAAGATAACCATCAACACATAAATTGAGATATATGCGATATCGAATGCTTTAAATCCATCAAGTGGAGTACCTGCTAAAGAAATACCCATAAAGCTTCCGCTAACAACACTTACTGAACGCATTGTTGCATAATACATACCCATCATGATTGGTAGCTGAATGAAAGTAATTAACATTGAACCAAATGGGTGAATATCGTATTTTTGATAAATATTCTGCATTTCTTGAGCCATCTGCATTTTAGAACGCTCATCTGTTTTATCTTTATATTTATTTTGAATCTTTTGAATTTCAGGTTGAATTTCCTGCATTCTTTGTGTAGACATTTGTGATTTACGTGTAAATACAAATACAAGCATCTGAATTAATAATGTTGTTAAAATGATACCTACACCGGCATCTGTTTTTGATGAAATTAAGTTAATAATTTGTGCGATTGGCCAAACAATTAAACCTTCAAACCATCCTTTAGACATAGAATTTTTAAAAGTTGTTGGTTGAATTGTATATTGCCCATCTTTGATATTCTTTTTAATTTCTTTCTTTAATTTCTTATCAGAAATGTCTTTGTAATTGATTTTACTTGCATCAATTGTAGTTTCTTCACTTGCAATAATTTGGTCTGCTAATGTTTTTCCATCTCTACCTCTTGGATTTGCACAAGCCGTACATGTTAATAATACCAACATACATAGAAAGACCAATTTTGCTTTTTTCTGCAAAAATTGTTTCATTTTTTATTCCTCTACTTTTTCAAAAATCTTTTATTTATCCGATTTTGATTTTCTTTCATTTCGTTTTTATTTTCTTCGAACGACTTATTAGCGTAGGCAGGTCGGACTATAATAATAAGATCATATTCCTCTTCAAATGTAAAAATATCATCTACTATACTACGAAGCTGTCTTTTCACTTTATTACGACAGACCGCATTTCCTAATTTTTTGCCAACACTGATTCCGACTCTTGCATGGTCTAGTTTACGTTTTTGAAAATAACAAACAAAAGACGACGACTTAACAAATTGTCGATTCTGGATGATGGAAGAAAACTCATAGTTTTTTAATACACGAAATTCTTTTTTCATGTTATTTCCCTATCCAGACAAAAAAATCACCTAGCAGGTGATTTCTATGCGGATAAAACCTTTCTGCCTTTCGCTCTTCTTCTAGAAAGAACGTTACGTCCACCAACAGTTGCCATACGAGCACGGAAGCCATGAACTTTTTGGTGTTTTCTCTTACTTGGCTGATATGTTCTTTTCATCTTGATTACACCCCTCAGTCTTTTTCTTCTTCTAAATTTTCAAATAAGATTGCTCAAACATTATAAACACAAATTAAAATGATTGTCAATAAAATAATTATCACTTATGCTTACTTTTCAGTATTTCATATGCTTTTTGAGTTAAACGATACATAATTGGATAAACAGGTATATCAAATTCTCCAATGAATTCATTGATAGTTGGATTAAAATTATCTTTAAATTTTGTCAATCCATCATCTAAAGATCCTTCTACACCACCCATATTACTCCACAGACATCCTCAGACATCCTCTATCAAAGGCCCATTTAAAGTTTTCAACATATTCCTTATATTGTGGCATAAATTTTTTAAATCTTTCATCCATTCCAGCATACAACATTTCACAAGTATTTCCATATTGAATACTAAGTATTCCTGCAGTCGCAATCTCTTTATCTTCTTGACCAAATTCATCAAATATTTTCTTATATTCATTAATATCTTTATTTACACTTTGTAACTGATCTTCTAAACGATGTAACTTCTTTTTAGCATTTTCAGGTGTTGCATCCATTTCTTTTTCAATCTGTACCTTCTTTTCCTTTGCCTCTTTATCTAATTGATATACGTTGCAAGTCGCTAAAAAGATGACGCTTCCTTCAGGATAATTTTCTAATAATGTCTTGAAATATTCTTTATCTCTTAACGCAACGCCTTTTCTTGATTCCGTCAATTCTACAAGTCGGCTGAATTCATCTAGCAATTCACCTTGTCCATGAATAATTTGTACATTTCTTCGATCTGCATCTTTAATTAAACGTTTCGTATGTTTTGGCAATGTTTCCTCTATATTTTCATATGAATATACGTTCGATTGAAATCTAGGCTGTACTGTATCCGCAATACTCATTGTATAGCCATGATGTGTAGCTTTACAGCTTTTAAATATGTCTAAATATATTTCTGTATCCTTATATCTATTTATATTATATGATTTTGAATCATAATCATTAACATGAATAGCTGGATCAAATTTAATGAAGATACAATGATCTTTTTTGGCTAACTTTTTTAATTGATCAAAATAATATTGAACAAGCTCTTTATCCTTATAATCCATAATAGGACCTCTGGGTAAATAGTACATACAAAATGATAATGGTAATCTTTTTATCAATACTAAGCCTGTTGCGACTAATTCATTATCTCTATATACCCCTGTATACATGTGATCCCAGTTATTTTTTACTTTTGCCCAGTTATAACTTTGTAGTAAATTACAATATTCATTTTTTTCACAAATTCATCAAATTCTTCACGGTTTATATCTTAAAAAAATAAATACGACATATCAAATTCCATCCTTACTTGGATATAATAGATAGTCGTACTTAAATCATGCTTAAATTATTTGTGTTTTGCGTTTCTTTCCTTAATCTTCTTATAAAATTTAAATGCAACATTATACAATAATGAATTAACCGGAATATCAAATTCACCAATGTATTCATTGATTCTAGGATGATATATTTCTTTAAAATCAACAAGTCCTCCCTTAAGAGTTCCTTCAATTCCACCCATATTACTTGTTTTACATCCAAGTTCAAAACATTTTTCCATTGTTTTATACCAAGTTAAATAGGGTCCCATCAAACGTTTAAAATCTTCATTCATTCCTGCATATAAAATTTCTGATGTATGTCCATATTTTACGGTTAGTGTTCCACAAACACAGACTGTTTCACCATATATTTTCACATCTTCTTCATATTTACTGATTTTCTTCTCTAATGAGTCTTTTAATTCTTCCAAGGTAAAACGTTTCTTCTTTGCGTTCTCTGGACAATTATCTAGATCAAATAAACATTTTTCATATCTTTCCTTAGTTTCTTTTAACATATCGTGGATATGGAAATAGGCTAAAGTGATAAATGCATCATCTGCATATGTATCTAGAAGTAATTCATAATACTCTTTTGTTCGTAAAGAAATTCCTTTTCTTTCCTCTGTACATTTCATGACTTTATCAAAGTCTTCCAATAATTCTTTGTGTCCAAATTGAATATCTAAATTTTGTTTCTGAGCAATTTTAATGTTCTTTTTCCCTTTTTTAGATAAATTGTCCATTCCAAAATCATCTGCATACTCTACCATATTGTATCTTGGTTGAATGGTTGTATCAAAATCTTTATTGAATCCATAATGAATGGCTTTACATGATTTAATATTTTCAAACTCTTCCTTATAATTAAATTCTTTTCTTTCTTCGTCTAAGTGGAAGCTTGAAATTAAAATACTTGGATCAAATTTAATAAATAAACAATGTTCTTTTTTGGCAATTTTCTTTAATTCTGTAAAGTAAAAATTCAATAACTCTTTATTTTTATAATCTAAAATTGGTCCTCTAGGCAAATAAAACATAGAAAAAGAAAGTGGTAATGGACGAATCAATACCAACCCAGCGGCTACTAATGTATCCTTTTCATAAACTCCTGTATAAATGGAGTTCCAATTATTTTTTATATTTGCCCATTTGTAGCTTTGAAGCAAACTACAACTAGGATGATTTTCTACAAAGTGATCGTATTCTTTTTGATTTATATTCGATTTAAAAATATACATATACTTTTATACCCCTTTATATTCCTGCACTTCATTATAACATTTTATTAGTTTTACACAAAATGGTCTATATATTATCCACATATTATATACATGGATCTGTGTTCTATTTTATTTTAATTCAAAATATACATATAAAATGTATATAAAATCCTAAGTTATACAGTGGATAAAAACATTCTAAATCCATTCTCTGTATAACTTGGGAAAAGTCATTGAGAGCCTTTGTTTATCAATGATTCTCTATGTATTTAATATGAATATAAAGTGAGTTATCCCGATTTTGTTCATTTTTTTTGCACATAAGTCCACATTGGGAAAAAATTTATCCCAAAAGAATAAATGGGGATAAGTGTAAAAATCGTGTATAATAGTAATATTGCAAGGAGGTTTTACTATGTCTACCATGTCTTATGCATCGATATGGAATGAAACTTTACAAAAAATACAAGAATCCAACTATTTTGATAGTCATACATTCAATTCATGGATTTCAAAAACAACTCTATTTAAAATAGAGGATAATATAGCTTATGTAGCCTATCGTTCTACAATCACTTTTAGTATTTTAAAGAAACAGAAAGAAAAAGAACTGTTTGAATCCACTTTAAGTGAGGTCTGGGGCGATACATTAACAATTCAGTTTATCCACCAAAGAGAAATGGAAAAGATGATGCCTGAAGAGGTTGTCAAACAAAGAACGAATGTTTTATTAGAAAATAAATTCAATCCTTCTTATACATTTGAAAATTTTGTCGAAGGTAATTCTAATGCGGAGGCTTATGCCGCATGTTTAGCTTGTTGTACACAAACGACTTCTCATCCCTTCAATCCCCTTATGTTGTATGGTAATTCCGGCTTAGGTAAAACCCATTTACTACATGCGATGGGAAATTATCTAGCTAAGGAACATCCTGAATGTAAAGTAATTTATATGTATAGTGGAGATTTAGTTTCTTTATTGATTGAAGCTATGAAAACCAAAAATGTTCATGGCAATACTGTAGAAAGAGTAAAGGAACAACTTCTAGACTGTGATTATTTCTTAATTGATGATATTCAAAATTTGCAGCAACATTCTAGTAGTCAGGAAATCTTCTTCACTGTCTATAATCAATTGATTCAAAAGAATACACAGATTATTATCACAAGTGATATGCATCCTAGTGAAATTAGTGGATTACAGTCTCGTTTAATTTCACGCTTTGTTTCTGGGCTTACAATCAGTATTTCTAAACCAGAATTCGAAACTAGCAAAGCGATTTTAAAGAAGAAAATCGAAGGTCGTGAAGAAAGTGTGAATATGAGCGAAGATGTTATTGATTATTTAGCTGGTAAATATTCAAATGACGTAAGAAATCTAGAGGGAACTTTAAATCGCTTGATATTTAATGCGACACTATTTAATCCAGATGTAATCGATATGGATTTTACGCGTAAAGTATTAGTTAAAGAGCCTATTGTATCGCAATCGGATGAATTGACAATCAAAAAGATAAAGAAGGCTGTAACACGTTTTTATGGCTTATCTTACAAGGATTTAGAGGGTAAATGTCGTCAAAAATTTATTGCGAACGCAAGACATATCTGTGTTTACTTATCTAGAGACTTGCTTCATAAATCTTATGTATCTATTGGGCAAGAATTAGGGGGTCGTGATCATACGACAATTTCTAGTTCGTATGAGCGTGCTAAGAAATTGATTCAAAAAGATGAAGCTTTTAAAACAGCTGTTGAAAAAATTCGTAGCACTTTGGATTCTTAATTTATACACTGTATTCCTCATGGAATCCACATCCAAAAAATTAGCGTAGAGTACGTATTTTAAAGGGTCTGTGCAATTTTTACACACTTATACAGTCCCTTATATTATAATTTATATATAAATATATTAATAAAAGGAGGATTTTATGCATTTTTCTATTGATCGAAAATATTTTTATGACAAGCTATCTATTGTTTCTAGAGCTATTAGTGTCTTTTCTCCATTACCTGCACTATCAGGTATTTGTATTGATTTAAAAGATGGTTCAATGATTTTAACTGGTAGTGATTCAAATATATCCATTCGTACTGTAATTGTTCCTGGTGAATTGAATAATTTAGATATTGAAGAAGAAGGATCTATTATTATTGATTCTAAGTATTTATTAGAAATTGTTCGTAAGTTGGATTGTAAAAATATTGAAATTGAAGTCATTGACTACTCTTTAGTTCGTATTTCTAGTGATAATGGTCAATTTAACTTAAATGGTATTCGTTCTAATGAATATCCTGATATTGATTTTACACAACCTAATCATCATTTTGTATTAAAGGCAACAGATTTAAAATCAATCGTTTCTCAGACTGCATTTGCGTGCAGCGACAAAGATCAACGTCCAGTATTAACGGGGGTAAATTTCAATTCACAAGGTAATATGTTGTATTGTTCTGGAACAGACTCATATCGTTTAGCTAGAAAAACAATTGAATTGAATTCAAGTCAAGATTTTAATATCACAATTCCTAGTAAATCTTTAACTGAGGTTGTTCGTTCTGTTTCAGATGATGATACAATCGATATTTATGCAGATTCTAAAAAAGCACAGTTTGTATTTGATAAAACAATTATCCAAACTCGTTTGATTGATGGAACTTTCCCAGATGTACAAAGAATTATTCCTACAAGTTGTGTATCTAAGATGTTGGTGGATTCATATGAAATTGCAGGTACAATTGATCGTACTAACTTCATTCGTAATGATAAAGTACATTTAATTAAGCTGGAATGTTCAACTGCAGAAACTCATGTTAAGACGTATTCAAGTGAAATTGGAAACTCTGATGAAGTATTGACTAAGTGTGAATATGAAGGAGAAGATATTTCATTGACATGTAATGGTACATATATGTTGGATGCGATCAAGGCATTGGGATGCGAAAAAGTATTAATTGAATTTTCTGGATTTATGAAGCCTATCAAGGTATCAAATCCGGAAGATGCTTCAGTCTTAATGATTTTAGTGCCAATTCGTAGTTATGATTAAAGAAAATGCCGTTTAAACTCGTTTTAAACGGTTTCTTTTTATATCGGTATCTCTGTACGCATAGCTATTTATGTCGTTTTATGATATAATTATAGTGCGAAAAGAGGTATTTTCATGGAATTTGAACTTAAAGATGAGTATATTACATTAGCACAATTGCTGAAAGCTTGCGATGTTGTCTATAGTGGTGGACAGGCCAAGGAATATTTAGCAAACATGGAAGTATTAGTCAACGGCGTTAATGAAAATCGTCGTGGAAAAAAGATCTACCATGGAGATATTGTAGAAACTAATGGAATAAGGATTGAAGTGAAATGAATGTTGAAAAACTGACATGTTTTCATTTCCGTAATTATGAAACCATGTCTTTTTCTTTTACACCAAAATGCATTCATTTTTTATATGGAAAAAACGCACAGGGCAAAACGAATTTAATTGAAGCTATTTATTTTTTAAGTCATTTGCGTTCGTTTCGAACAAATCAATTGGACAGTATGATCATGCATGGGTGCAAAGAATTTTGTGTTCAGGCAACGGTGGAGTCTAATCACAGAAAAGAAGAATTGAAAGTGATTGTGGATCATCAAAAAAAGCATTTGTTTCGTTTTCAAAATCCAGTTAAGAAGTATTCGGATTTTATTGGAATTGAAAATGCAATCTTATTTTGTCCAGACGATTTATCTTTATTTACTTCATCTCCAAAAAATCGAAGACGATTTATTGATATGGAGTTAATGAAATTGTCAAAAACGTACACGGTTACGTTATCTTCGTATCAAAAAATTTTAAAGCAGAGAAATCAAGCTTTGAAACAGAGTAAAGTGGATGAGTGTTTAGTTCAAATTTATTTGGATCAGATGATAGATGTTCAAAAAATCATTATGAAACAAAGAAATGAATTTTTGAATTCTTTGATGATAAAAGCGCGTGAGCTATATCCATTCTTTTCAAATGAAAAAGAATATATAGATGCTAAGTATATAACGTTTATTGATTTGGATGGAGATATGAAGGAAGCTTATGCCAAGGTTTTTGAAAAAGAAAAAAAATATCATCAGACTTTGATTGGAATTCATAGGGATGATATTTTATTTGAATTGAATGGAAAACCTGTATGTGAAGTGGCCAGTCAGGGGCAGAAAAGAAGTTTTGTACTGGCACTTAAATTGGGGTTAGCCCAAATTATTTATGAAAAGAGTGGGCAATATCCAATTTTATTATTGGATGACGTATTTAGTGAACTGGATAATCTTAGAAAGCGACAATTAATTGAAAAGCTTCCTAACGATATGCAGATTTTTATAACAACAACAGAACGATTGAATATGCATTGGAATCGTGAAGTTCGATTCTATGATATAGAACAAGGGAGAATCAAGGAGGTCTACAAATGAGTCAGGATGAATTACAAAAAGAGATTCTTGAATTTGAAGAATTAGAAACACAAGCTACACAAGTAGAGCATTCGTATACAGCGGATGATATTCAGGTGTTAGAAGGGTTAGAAGCGGTTCGTTTGAGACCAGGTATGTATATTGGTTCCACTTCTGTACGTGGACTTCACCATCTAGTTTGGGAAATTGTGGATAATGGTATTGATGAGGCCTTGGCTGGTTTTGCGAATCGAATTGATGTGACAATTGAGCCAGGAGATATTATTGCGGTACGTGATAATGGTCGTGGTATGCCAGTTGGAATTCATGAAAAGACAGGAATTAGCGCAGTAGAAACAATTATGACGGTATTACATGCAGGTGGAAAATTTGGCGGAGGCGCTTATAAGGTTTCCGGAGGTTTGCATGGTGTTGGTGCCAGTGTCGTTAATGCGTTGAGTGAATGGTTAGAGGTTACTGTTTATCAGGATGGTAAAATCTATTTTATTCGTTTTGAAAATGGTGGACATGCGGTGGAGCCTTTAAAAATTATTGGTACAACAGAAGAAACAGGTACTTTAGTTCGTTTTAAAGCGGATCCAACGATTTTTAAGGATACAACAGTTTATGATTATGAAACGTTGAATTCTCGTCTGCGTCAGCTTGCCTTCTTAAATAAGGATATACGTTTAACTTTAACAGATAAAAGAACATCAGATGGTCCAAGTAATGACTATAAATATGAGGGTGGAATTATTGAGTATGTACAATTCTTAAATAAGAATAAGAGTACAATCAGTGACAAAGTCATTTATGTAGAGGGATTGCAGGATGGTATTCTTGCAGAAGTTGCTTTGCAATATAACGATGGCTATCAATCTAGTATTTATTCTTTCTGTAATAATATTCATACGCATGAAGGTGGATATCACGAAGATGGTTTCAGAATGGCTTTGACTCGTTGTATTAATACCTATGCGAAAAATAATAATATGATCAAAAAGGATGAGAGTTTATCTCAGGATGACGTTAAAGAGGGATTGGTTGCGATTATTTCTGTTAAGCACCCGGATCCTCAGTATGAAGGACAGACAAAGACAAAATTAGGAAATAGTGAAGTTCGTAAGATTGTTTCAAATATTGCGGGTGAACAGATCAATCGTTTCTTCTTAGAAAATCCAGATATTGCCAAGGCTATTGTAGAAAAGGCAGAAATTGCCAGCAAGGCAAGAATTGCAGCAAAAAAAGCTCGTGAATTAACACGTCGTAAATCAGCGTTGGATGGAATTAGTTCATTACCAGGTAAATTAACGGATTGTTCAAGTAAAGATGCAAGTGAATGTGAAATCTATATCGTCGAAGGTGATTCTGCCGGGGGCAGCGCGAAACAAGGTCGTGACGCGAAAACACAAGCTATTTTACCTTTGCGTGGTAAGATTTTAAATGTTGAAAAAGCTAGAACGCATCGTATTTTTGAAAACCAGGAAATTCGTAGTATGATTACTGCTTTTGGATGTGGAATTCAAGAAGATGTAGACGTATCGAAATTACGTTATCACAAAATTGTTATTATGACCGATGCCGATGTCGATGGTAGTCATATTTGTACATTGATGTTGACTTTCTTATATCGTTTTATGAAACCTGTTATTGAAGGTGGATATGTTTATATTGCACAACCTCCTTTATATAAGGTGCAAAAAGGAAAAAAGATTGCCTATGCGTATAAGGAACAGGAAATGGATCAGTTGCGTGAAGAATTTAAAGATGGATATAAAGTTCAGCGTTATAAAGGTTTAGGGGAAATGGATGCAGAACAGTTGTGGGAAACAACGATGGATCCACATCATAGAGTATTGAAACGTGTCACAATTGATGATGCGATGGAAGCGGACAGTGTATTTGATATGTTGATGGGTGAGGATGTAGAGCCTCGTCGTGAATATATTCAGGAAAATGCTGTATACGCTAATTTGGATTACTAGTAGGAGGTCCTTATGGAAGAAGAAAATAAGCGATATGACTATGTAGAAGATGTTGAAATATCCAAAGAAATGCGTACAGCCTTTCTAGATTATTCAATGTCTGTTATTGTTTCACGTGCATTACCAGATGTTCGTGATGGTATGAAACCAGTTCATCGTCGTATTTTGCATGCGATGAATCAATTGGGAATTACTTCAGGTGTTGCACATAAGAAGAGTGCACGTATTGTTGGTGAAGTTATTGGTAAGTATCACCCTCATGGGGATACAGCTGTATATGATGCGATGGTTCGTATGGCCCAGGATTTCTCGTATCGATATCCATTAGTGGATGGTCATGGAAACTTTGGTTCTCTAGATGGAGATGGAGCTGCGGCAATGCGTTATACGGAAGCTCGTATGTCAAAAATCTCTATGGAGATGCTGCGAGATATTCAAAAGGATACGGTCGATTTTATTCCAAACTATGATGGTGAAGAAAGCGAGCCAGTTGTGCTTCCGAGTCGTATTCCAAACTTGTTGATCAACGGTGCTGTGGGTATTGCGGTTGGTATGGCAACAAATATTCCACCTCATAATTTATCAGAAACGATTCAAGCCATTTTTGCGGTAATGGATGATCCGGATATTACGGTTCCTCAATTGATGGAAGTCATTAAAGGACCGGACTTCCCTACTGGAGGAATCATTTTGGGTCGTAAAGGTATTCGTCAAGCATTTGAAACAGGACGTGGATCCATTATGATTCGTTCTAAGTATCGTGTTGAAGAATTATCAAACGGAAAGAAACAGATTATTTTCTATGAAATTCCTTATCAGGTCAATAAGGCAAACTTAATTACTAAAATGGCTTCTTTAATTCGTGATAAAGCAATTCAGGGTGTTACTTACTTAAATGATGAAAGTAACCGTGAAGGTATTCGTATTGTAATGGAGCTAAAGAAGGATGCGCAGGAAGAAGTAATTTTAAATCAGTTGTTTAGATTAACACCACTTCAAACTTCATTTGGTATCAATATGTTGGCACTTGAAAATGGTCGTCCTAAACAATTGCCTTTAAAAGATATTATTCATGATTATATTGATCATCAGGTTGATGTAGTTGTAAGAAAAACACAGTTTGATTTAAAGAAGGCACAGGATCGTGCACATATCTTAGAAGGTTTACGAATTGCGATGGATCATATCGATGAAGTTATTCATATGATTCGTAGTTCTAAAAAAGATGAGGCCGGTTTATCTCAAGATTTATGTGATGCGTTTGGATTGAGCATGATTCAAGCTAAAGCTATCTTGGCAATGCAGTTAAGAAGATTATCTGGATTGGAACGAGATAAGATTGAAAATGAATATCAACAATTATTATTGACGATTGAAGATTTGAAGGATATCTTGGCAAATCATGATCGTGTTCTTCAAATCATTCGTGACGATTTAACTGAAATTGATCAGAAATACGGTGATGAAAGAAGAACTGAAATTAGTGATGCTTCTGTTGATATGGAAGATGAAGACTTAATTCCAGTGGAAGATGTAATTATCACATTAACTGAGTCTGGATATATTAAGCGTCAGCTTGTAGATACATATCGTGCTCAAAATCGTGGTGGTCGTGGAATCAAATCATTGACATTAAATGAAGAGGATTCTATCGATACTATGATTTCGATGTCAACACATGATTTCTTGTTGTTGTTTACAGATAAGGGTCGTGTATATCGATTAAAAGGATACAATGTTCCAAGTGGATCTAGAACATCTAAAGGAATTCCAATTGTGAATTTAATGACTTTGGAAAAAGGTGAAAAAGTAAATGTTCTTGTAGCTGTTCCTAAGGATGATGAAAGTGAAACATTATTATTTGTTACAAAGAATGGTATTGTGAAACGTACATCTGTATCTGAATTTGAAAATATCAATCGTAATGGTAAGATTGCGATTAGTTTAAAACCAGATGATGAGTTACGCTTTGTGAAATTAACTACGGGACAAGACGAAGTAATTATTTCTGGATCAAATGGTAAAGCTGTTCGATTCAATGAAGATCAAGTTCGTATCATGGGACGTAGTGCAAGTGGTGTATTAGGATTCAATTGTGATGGCAGTGAAGTTGTAGGTGCTGCACTATCAAGTGAAGGAGACACAGTTCTTGTTGTTTCTGAAAATGGTTATGGTAAGCGTAGTAAGTTCGAAGATTATCGTTTGACTTCTCGTGGTAAAAAAGGTGTTAGCACAATTAATATCACAGAAAAGACAGGTAAGCTAATGTGTATGCGTGCGGTTACTGGTAAAGAAGATGCGATGATTGTTGCGAGTGATGGAATCATGATCCGTGTAGCTTTAGAGAATGTAGGAATCTACGGAAGAAATACACAAGGTGTAAGATTGATCAACTTAAATGGAGATGCGAAAGTAACGCGTATGACATTGGTAGATCATGAAGAGCCTGAAGCAGAATCAGAAGAAAATACAGAAGAATAAAGCATGTAAGGAGTAGAATTATGATTTTACTCCTTTTTCATATGATAAATCAGATAGAAATAACCCAAATACATTATATAAACGACACGTTGATTGCCAATTTGATAGAATGGATATAAATTTATTATAGAAAGAAGTGATATATGTGAACGCAAAAGATATGGGAATGTTTATCTGTAAGTTAAGAAAAGAAAACAATATGACGCAAATGGAATTAGCTCAACAGCTACATGTCACAGATAAAGCTGTTAGCCGATGGGAACGTGGAATAGGATATCCAGACATTCAATTGTTACCTGCCCTATCTGAATCTTTGCATGTTTCTGTGGCTGAATTGATATCATGTAAAAAGAGTTTGAATTATTCGAATGAAGAAGTCACAAATATTATTCACAATTTAGATGTATACAAAATGGAAAGTTTTAGACAAGATAGAAAAGCAGATAAAATTTCCTTAGTATGTATGATCTTTGTTGCGGCATGTGTTTATATTTCTGGTCATGGAAGCATTATAGGATCTTTATGTATTGGCGCTATTTTTGCAATGGCAGTAATTGGCTTATATTATTTGTATTATGTTAATTCAACAAAACGAATTTATGCCTTCTTTTCTCTATTAGGGTTACTTTTGTTTATTCAGTTTTTAATATTCATGGGAATGGATTATAGATGGATTTCTTATATTTTAATGCTATATATAATTGTGATATTGAATATGATTTGTAGATAAGTAGAATCATATGATAAATCCGATTTAATGAGGCTATTTCACAGAATAAGCGGTTGACTTTATCTTTGTTTTAATGGTATAAATGTGTTGAAAACAAAGATAAGGATAAGTAGATTATTCCATATATTAAATAGAGACAGTATGGCTGGTGAAAATACTGATATGAATAATTGAATAGCACCTTAGAGTGATTGAATGAAATTAGTAGTTTGATCCGGTACATACCGTTATCATGTTAAGAGATCATATATGTATATATATGGTAAAAAGGGTGGCAACGCGAGACATCGTCCCTTTATGGGTGCGAGTGTCTCTTTTTTTATGCAGAGGAGGATATCATGTTAGATATGAAATTTGTCCGTGAAAATCCGGACATTGTCAAAGAGAACATTAAGAAAAAGTTCCAAGACTACAAATTGCCTTTAGTAAATGAAGTGTTAATGGAGGATAAAGAACTTCGCCAAACACAACAACATGCGGATGATTTACGTGCTAATCGTAAAAAGATTTCTAAAGAAATCGGTAAGTTGATGGGCCAAGGTAAAAAAGAAGAAGCTGAAGAAATTAAGCAACAAATGGCTGAGATTGCTCACGAGTTAACAGCTTTGGAAGAAAAAGAAATTAAATTAAGAGAGTCTGTTACTGAAAAAATGATGCAGATCCCAAACATCATTGATGATAGTGTTCCTATTGGAAAAGATGATAGTGAAAATGTTGAATTAGAAAAATTTGGAGAACCTGTTGTTCCTGATTTTGAAATTCCTTATCACACTGAAATCATGGAACGTTTAAGCGGAATTGATTTAGATGCAGCACGTCGTGTAGCTGGAAATGGATTCTACTATTTAATGGGAGATGTTGCTCGTCTACATTCAGCAATCTTAAATTATGCTCGTGATTTCATGATTGATAAAAAAGGATTTACGTATGTAATTCCACCATATATGATTCGTAGTTCAGTAGTTGATGGAGTAATGTCATTTGCGGAAATGGAAGGTATGATGTATAAAATCGAAGGTGAAGATTTGTATTTAATTGGTACAAGTGAACACTCTATGATTGGTAAATTCAAGGATACAATTCTTGAAGAAAAAGATCTTCCATATACTTACACTTCATACTCACCTTGTTTCCGTAAAGAAAAAGGTGCTCACGGTATTGAAGAACGTGGTGTGTATCGTATTCACCAATTTGAAAAACAAGAAATGATCGTTGTTTGTAAGCCAGAAGAAAGTATGGAATGGTTTAAAAAATTATATATGAATACTGTAGAATTCTTCAGAACATTAGATATTCCAGTACGTACATTGGAATGCTGTTCAGGTGATTTGGCAGATTTAAAATGTAAATCAGTGGATGTTGAAGCGTGGTCTCCACGTCAAAAGAAATACTTCGAAGTTGGAAGTTGCTCTAACCTAACAGATGCTCAGGCACGTCGTTTAAAGATTCGTGTTAAGGGTGAAAATGGAGAAAAGTACTTTGCGCATACATTAAACAACACTTGTGTTGCTCCACCTAGAATGTTGATTGCATTCTTAGAAAACAATTTACAGGCAGATGGATCAATCTTGATTCCAGAAGTATTACAACCTTACATGGGTGGTAAAAAGAAAATTTGTTAATCTTAAAAGCTGTCTTTGACAGCTTTTTTCTATTGCGAATTGAAAATGGATTTGATATAATAACTTGGCTACTACAATGATGTCTTATGAATCAGGTCAGGTCGGGAACGAAGCAGCCTTAAGTAAGCTCCATCATGTGTAGTAGTTTTTTATTTTTTGAGGATATGAGTATGGATGATGTGAAATGGATGAAGGAAGCTATCAAGCAGGCTAAAAAAGCAGAAAGCTATGATGAGGTTCCAATTGGATGTGTTATTGTGAAAGATGATAAAGTTATTGCTCGTGGATATAATAAGCGTGAGACTTTACAACAAAGCATTGCACACGCAGAAATTATGGCAATTCAAAAAGCATGTAAAAAATTAAATACATGGAGATTAGAGGACTGTATATTATATGTAACTTTAGAACCATGTCCTATGTGTGCAGGTGCGATTATACAATCTAGAATTAAAGAAGTTGTATATGGAGCTTCAGATCCTAAAGGTGGCTGTGTGGGTACATGTACAAATTTGTTTGAAGTGTCTGAATTTAATCATCATCCTGAATATAGAAAAGGAATTCTTGAATCTGAATGTTCAGATTTATTAAAACATTTTTTTAAGAAGAAAAGAGATATGAAAAAGAAGCAGAAATCATAAATTTGAAAGGTTTCTGCTTTTCATATATATTGTACTTCCCTATTTCAACCAAATAAAATAAGTAAAACTATGATAAAATAAGATACAGATAAACATATAGAAAGGATTTTACGAATGGCATATCAAGCGTTATATAGAAAATATAGACCAACGAATTTTGATGAAGTTGTTGGACAAACACATATAATTCAGACATTGAAAAATGCGATTGTTCAAAATCGTATTGCTCATGCTTATTTATTTTGTGGTCCTAGAGGAACAGGAAAAACTTCAATCGCAAAAATATTTGCGAAAACATTAAATTGTACGAATAGTCAAGATGCTCCTTGTGGAGTTTGTGAGAACTGTAAAATGGCAGCGAATGGAAGTCATCCAGATATTATTGAAATTGATGCCGCCAGCAACAATGGTGTGGATGAAGTAAGAAATCTGATCGATAAAGTGAAGTATGCTCCAATGCAGGGAAAATATAAAATTTATATTATTGATGAAGTTCATATGATGACATCTGGAGCATTCAATGCATTGTTAAAAACAATCGAGGAACCTCCTGCTCATGTAATTTTTATTTTTGCAACTACAGAACCTAATAAAGTTTTACCAACTATTATTTCTCGCTGTCAAAGATTTGATTTTAATAAAGTGAGTATGCATGACATTAAATATAGATTATCTGTTGTTTGTAAAAACGAAGGAATTGAAATTGATGAGAATGGATTAACGTTAATTGCTCAATTGGCTGATGGAGGAATGCGAGATGCGTTATCCATATTGGATCAATGTGTTGCATACTGTTCATCTCATATTGATGTGAATGATATTCGTAAAATTTATGGTGTCGTAACATCTGAAGATATTGGAAAATTATTTTATTCAGTATATAAAAAAGATGTAGATAGTTTTGTCAAAGATATTCAGAAATATTCAGATATGGGAATGGATATTAAGCGATTAACAGCAGACTTTATTCATATGTTGAAGGATAGTCTGATTTTAGATTATTCTGAAAATTCAACTCTAGTTTCGGATATGAACAAAGATATGATTCGGAAATATTTCAAATTAGCACCTATTAATTTCAGAATTAAATGTATGGAAGAATTAATGGATACATATAATAAATATACATATGCATCTAACGCACTAGATTACTTAGAAGCTTCTTTATTAAAGATTTCAAGTTATTCATATGAATCGAAAACACATATTATCGATTCAGATTATAATGATTTTAAAGAGGTAGAGGAAGAAGAAAACTATGAAACATCATATGACGATACTTCTGATAACTCAGATATAATTGAGAAAAACACTCAAAAAGATGATAATAATGGGGTTTTAGAGAAATCAGAAATTTCTGATGTTTCACGTGAAACATTAAAACAGTCAGAAAATACAAATAATAAAATCATATTAAACGATGAATTTGTCATTCAATTGTTAGTTGGAGCTACAAAGATGGAAAGAAGTATTGATACGAATAAGTTCAATAATATAGGACAATTCATATCAAGTTTAGAATTTGGAAAATATGCGGCTACATTGAGAAACAGTAGTATTATGGCTAGTGGATCTAATTATATTGTCGTATGTGTATCTAGTGAAATCTTTGCGAAACAAATAAATGAATTTGAACTGAATTATGGATATGAAGATTTTACGGAAGTGTTATTAGGAAAAGCTAAGAAAGTATTCGCATTAGATAAGACACAACAATCTCGTGTAAAGGATGAGTTTAAAGAAAGAATGATTAGTGGTAATCTTCCAGAACCATGCCAAGTTCGTTTAAAAAGAAAAGACAAAGAATCTGAAAATAATATGAGCATTGAAGATCATATGAAAAGTTTGTTTCCTAATATAGAAATAAAAGAAGATTAGAAGGTGAAGTATGTATCCAAAAACATTTGATGATTTAATATATGAATTTCAGAAATTACCAGGAGTAGGTGCTAAAACGGCAGAGAGATATGCATTTACTGTATTAGGTTGGTCTGATGAAGAAATATCTGAATTGGCAGAAACGCTAGTAAATTTAAAAAAGAAAGTAAAGAAGTGCACGCGATGTGGTAATTTAACAGAAGATGAGCTTTGTGAGTTTTGTAAGAACTCTAATAGGAATCAGAATATCATATGCGTGGTGCAAAATCCAAAAGATATATCAGTAATAGAGTCTATGCAGCAATATAATGGTGTATATCATGTGCTAGATGGATTGATCAACACTCAAAAAGGAGTATTACCTGATCAATTGAATATAATGACTCTTTTAAATAGAGTGAATGAAAGAACAGATGAAGTTATATTGGCTCTAGATCCTACAGTAGAAGGAGAAACAACTGCTTTATATATATCTAAATTATTAGAAGGGAAGTGTAGGGTAAGTAGACTTGCCCATGGTATCCCTGTAGGTAGTCATTTAGACTATACAGACGCTATGACGTTGTTAAAAGCGTTTGAAGGACGTAAAAGTTCATAAATATGCTTAATCGTATGAAGTATGTATGATATTTCATACGATTTTTTTATATTTATAGGAAAATAAGTACAGAAATCATATAGAATTCATTATTCATATGAACAAAACAACAGATTATATAGTAAAATCATATAACACAGCATAAAAGTGCTTTAAATAAAGATTATTCATATAATTATCACATGGAGAGAAAGAAACTGCACAAATGAACTTCTGAGTGTTCATATGAAATAATTATGATTTTTCATATCAATTTTTTATAAAATCTCTTTCATGTGAAAATAAGAAAAACAAAAAATATAAAATATGAATTTGAATATGAATTATAAATGTGTACGAAGACGTTCATATGAATATAATATATTGTGTATATTAATCATATGAAATAATTTATTGAATATTTTAAATCATATGAACTAAAATTTTGAATATGAATGGAATAATTCAATTCATGTGATATAGATATGAAAATATAAAATATGAAATCGTATGTGATTTTAAGAAATAAGTATATATGAAGGTTCATGTGAGAAATATATGAAAAATTAAATAGTATTTTAAAAAGTAATAAATAATATAGGAAATTCATATATAGGTATAGCATTCTTGACAAAACTATGATAGACTTATCGTGACTCGTTAGATTATTATTATGAATTTCATAGGAAGGGGACGTGAATATGCCTGAAGAAGCATCAGCAATTGATGTATATTATGATATGGATATTGCGCAGATATGCCAACATTTCAATAAATCAAGAAATACAGTAGATAAAGCAATTGCAAAATTGGTAAAAGATAATCCGGATAAAGATTGGAAATACAAGAATCCAGCCACTCGTCGTATTACAATTAAGGCTGAAGGTGTTGAAAGATTATCTACATATTTTAGAAAAGAAAAACATGAATTATCTACAGTTGAAATGGAACTTCGATTTGAAAATGAAAAGCTTAAAGCCATTATAGAAGAAAAAGAGAAGGCACAAGCCCAGATTGAACAATTATATCAAGAAAAGCTTAAATTAGAAATCGAAAAGAGCAAACAAACTTTCCTATTAGAAACACAAACAAAAGATGAGAAAATTTCTGAATTAGAATCTGAAAATCAGAAATTAAAAGAAGTAGAAGAACTTTATAATAAAAATAAAGAAGAAATTGAAAATTATAAGAAAAAAGAAGAAGAATATAATTCTAAATCCTTCTTCTATCGTTTAACACATAAAATTTAATCATTTAATGCTCTAGCAATTTTGCTAGGGCAATTTTTTACCCATTTTAAACCATATTTTTCTAATATAGAATTAAAAAAATGGATTCCATCATGATCGGATGTGTATTCATACTCAATTTCATAATCTGTATGATTTTTATAATATGTCTTATCTAAACATAATTCTCCGTTTTCAAATGCATATACATTTCTTAATGTAGTAAAACTAGCTGTCGGATGTAAATTTTTGGGAATTTGATATTGGTTGAACCAATTCAATATTTCTGGGTCTTCAATCTCATTAATATTTTCTGCAGATATTTCTTTTTCGAATTCATAGTGTGTGTATTCATCTTTTCTGATTTTTAATGTGAATATTTTTTTATCTTGAATTGTTCGAATCCGGACTGCACCACGTTGTTTTTTTACATCTTGATTCTCTGTATCAAAGTATGTATTTGTCTGTGTTATTGGATTATGAAAATCATATGAATGGAGCAATTCATTATAAACTTTTTCATTAATCAATAATTTCAATTCTCTTTCAATATTATCGTACATTCATATCACCCATAAATATGTTACAATAGATTTAACAAAAGAGGAAGTGATTTGATGCGTTTCAGTATAGTAGACAGAGGAGACGATAACTCAAAAAGAGTTGCAGAAACTCTAAAGAAAAAATGTATAGATATTGGATGGGAATATGATGATGAAAAATCTGAAGTTATTTTTTCTGTTGGAGGAGATGGTACTTTATTAAGAGCAATTCACACTTATATAGATAGATTGGATGAAATTCAATTCGTTGCGATACATACAGGTAATTTAGGCTTTTTTACCGATTATACACAAGATGAAGTGGATCATTTGGTTTATGATTTAAAACATAATCAGCCAAAAATAGAAGAGTTTAATTTACTACAAATGGACCTTCCTCAAGTCAATGAAACATTATACGCATTAAACGAAGTTCGTATTGAGAGTTTAGCTAAAACATTGGTACTTGATATTTCGATAGATGATGAATTTTTTGAAAGTAGTCAAGGCTCAGGCATTTGTGTGAGCACACAATCTGGTTCTACTGCTGTTAATAGAGCACTTAAAGGAGCTGTTGTGGATCCAGGTTTAAAGGTTTTACAGCTTTGTGAAATCATGCCTATCTCACATAAGAACCATCATTCTTTAAAAAATCCATATATTATGAATGATACGCGAAAAATAGGAGTTAGAGGGGATACGCTTGCCTATGCACATGTATGTTATGATCACTTAGAAAGAGATTTAGAATCAATTTCTGAAATAATTATTCATTCGAGCACAAAAAAAGTACGATTCGCTAGATACCGTACTTATTCATATTTGACTCGACTTAAGAATTTATATTAATTAACTTACGTCTTTTCGAACGATTCAAACGAATCGTTCTTTTTGTTGCCGGTGAAATGTTTAAAATAATTGCGAATGAAATGAAGTAAGAAAGAATACTACTTCCTCCATAAGAAATCAACGGTAATGTGATACCAGTGATTGGAAGTAATCCAACAATCATCCCTGTATTTTGTAGTTGTTGATATAGCAGCATTGCGATAATACCGATTACAACAAAACGATCTTTTTTATTTTTTGTTGCGTAAGCTATTTTACATAAATAAATATCTAATAATAAACATAATAATAAGATAAATGTTGTTCCAATAAAGCCGAAGCATTGCCCAAAAGCAGCAAAGATAAAATCGGTATGTGCTTCTGGAATAGAGACGATATTTGCCTGTAACCCATATCCAGTTAATCCGGCACTACCTAATGACAATAACGCAGTATATAACTGGTTCGAACTACCTCGAATGTTACTTTCTGGTTCTAACCATGCATCAATTCTCTGTAGTTTGTATGAAGATATAAATGAAGCAAGAATATTAGGGTATTCGAAATATAAGAATAAGAAGGTTCCAACGACAATAACTATAAAGGCGAAAATACCAATAATATACTCTTTGCGTATACCACTACAACAGACTAAAATGAAAATATTGAATACAATAATAATACAAACACCAGTATCTGGCTGCATCATAATCAAAAATAATGGGGGGAATAATATTTTTGCGATTTCCCACAACAACATCAAGTCATCTTTATGTGTTGGGTTTGGATGTGCCTTTTGATGATCAACAATAATTTGTGAGACTAAAACAATTAAAACAATTTTAATGAATTCACTTGGCTGAAAACTACCGATTAAAGGTAGCTGAAACCATGAAATAGCACCATTAACTTCACTGGCAAAAGGAAGTGTGATACCCACTAAATTAAACAATAAGCGTGAGAAAAATAAATAAATAAGACATAGCGTTAAAATTTTATAGGCCATATCCATATATGAATATATTTTTTTGTTTTGAAGAATTGAAAGGAAAAACATTGCGACAAATCCTACAATAAACCAAAATAATTGACGATATAAGTAGGAACTTCCGCTTCCAAATTTTATCAGGTTAAAAGAATTGTATAGTGCAAAACAACTTGTCATACCAAAAAGGATAAGAATTAGAATCAAACCAATATCAATTTGGATGGATTTGTTTTTCCATTGAATTGTTTGTTTCATTAACAAAACCTCCTTATTCAGTATTTTTAATTATAACATAATTATCTCGAATTTTTGGTATAATAGTCATGTTAGGATGATGATTTATGGCAGAAAAAAAATATACACCAATGATGCAGCATTACTTGAAAATGAAAGAAGAAAATCCGGATTCGATTTTGTTTTATCGTTTAGGAGATTTTTATGAAATGTTTTTTGAAGATGCAAAATTGGTTTCTCAAGAATTAGATTTAGTATTAACAGGAAGAAGTGCTGGCGTTGAAGAAAAGGTACCTATGTGTGGTATTCCTTTTCATGCCGCAAATTCATATATTCAAAGATTAGTCAAAAAAGGGTATAAAGTAGCTATTTGCGAACAATTGGAAGATCCGTCTAGCGCAAAAGGATTGGTGGACCGAGGGATTATTAAAATAATTACACCTGGAACTTATATGGATGCAACAATGGATGCCAAGTCAACAAATTATATGGCATCTTGTGATGTTTCAAGTTTTGAAATTACAGTCATATATTGTGAATTAAGTACAGGGGAATTAAAGTATCAAACGCTACAAAGATCTTTGGTGGCGCTACAAAAAGCTCTTTTGGAACAAAATGTAAGTGAGCTTGTTTGTCCGATGACAATGGATAAAAAATGGATGGCTGCCCTAGAAGAGATGGATACGATGCTCATTTCAAAACATAAAAAGGCAAATATTGATTCTGAGGATCTACCTTTGTTAAATGGAATTGAATCCGAATCTTTGAAAGAAGCGTTTGCACTTTTAATGGCGTATTTAAAAGACACACAAAAACAACGTATTGATCATTTTTTACCCATAGAATCTATGGACAAAGATAAAGTTCTTGTTATGGATTATGAAACAAAGAATCATTTGGAGTTGGTTTCAAGTCAATCTTCGAATGCCAAGGCAGAAAGTCTATGGTCTTTTATGGATAAGTGTCAAAGCGCAATGGGATCAAGAATGTTAAAAAGATGGATTGAATATCCATTGATTGATGCAGAAAAGATTTCGAAAAGACAAGCGGCGGTTAAAGATTTAAAAGAAAACTTTATGTTAAGAGAAAATCTAAAAGAACATTTAGTGTATGTGTATGATATGGAAAGACTTGCGAGTCGTATGGCTTATGGGAATGCAAGTCCTAGAGATGTACTTCAACTTGTAGCAACATTAGAACACGCAAAGCCTATTTTAGATTTAGCGTCTTCGTTGAATTCGTATCCAGAATTTAATGATGTGCCAGACTGCCAAGAATTATACAATGAAATAAAAAATGCGATTATAGAAAATCCACCATTAACACTAAAAGAAGGTGGAGTCTTTAATGATGGATACAATCAAGAATTGGATGAAGTTCGAAAAATAGCAAAACAAGGAAAAGACTTTATCCTGGAATTAGAAGCGAAAGAGCGTGAAAGAACAGGGGTTAAATCATTAAAAGTAGGATATAACCGTGTATTTGGATATTATATTGAAGTTCGTAATGGAAATTTAGATAATATTAAAGAAGAATTTGGGTATCACCCGAAACAAACACTTGCGAATGCGACACGATTCATTACACAAGAATTAAAAGAAAAAGAAGAACAAATTCTACATGCACAAGAGACAAAGGTAAAACTAGAACAAAGTTTGTTTAATGATTTATTGTTGCGAATCAAAAGAGATTTATTTGATTTGCATGCATGTGCACAAGCATTATCTACAATTGATGTCCTTGTATCTTTGGCAATTCTTGCCAGTGAAAAAGGATATGTATGTCCAGTTTTCCATCCAGGTTACAATGTTAATGTGGTAGAGGGTAAGCACCCAATTTTGGATGATCGTATGAAAAAGAAGAGATATGTTTCAAATGATTGGAAAATGTCAGAAGAAGAACATATACAATTGATTACTGGACCAAACATGGGTGGTAAATCTACATATATGCGACAAAATGCCTTACTTGTAGTTATGGCACAAATGGGAAGTTTTATTCCAGCTAAAACAGCACAACTTCCAATTTTTGATCGAATCTTTACAAGAATCGGAGCATCAGATGATATATTGACAGGAAAAAGTACATTCATGGTGGAAATGATGGAAGCTAATACAGCTTTACGTTATGCTACAAAACATTCCTTGATTTTATTTGATGAAATTGGTCGTGGAACTGCAACTTATGATGGTATGGCTCTTGCTCAAGCAATGCTTGAATATATTGATGAAGCAATCGGAGCAAAAACATTATTTTCGACGCACTATCATGAATTAACGGAATTGGCGGAAGAACATCAATCTATGCGTAATGTACATGTTGATGTTCGTGAAGAGAAAAATGAGATTGAATTTAGATATCGTGTTATTGAAGGAAAGGCTGATAAATCTTATGGTATCAATGTTGCTAAACTCGCACATTTACCAAAAGTAGTTTTAGACAGAGCTTCACAACTTTTATTGAATTTTGAAAATCAAGATAACAATCAAAATTATCAACCAAGTTTATTTGTGATGGATCAAGTTCAACCAGAAAAGTCACAACTTTTACAACAACTACAAGAATTAGATATCGACTCAATGACTCCTAGAGATGCTCTGGATTGTCTTTATGAGTTAAAAAACCTAAGTGAAAAAATCGAATCATAAATATGAAATTCATATGAATGGAGGTGTGAAGTATGGCTAAGATACATGTATTGAGTGAACATTTGACAAATATGATTGCGGCTGGTGAAGTCGTAGAAAGACCGGCTGGAATTGTAAAGGAATGCGTTGAAAACAGTATTGATGCAGGTGCTACAGTCATAGAAGTTGAAGTATACCAAGGTGGTATTGAACGAATTGTGATTACTGATGATGGCTGTGGAATGGATCATGAAGATGCACATTTAGCTTTTATGCGACATGCCACAAGTAAAATGCATTCAGAAGAAGAATTATTCAATATTCAAACTATGGGATTTAGAGGGGAAGCTTTACCAAGTATTGCTTCTGTTGCCCAAGTTGAATTGCAGACAAGCAATGGTGAAGAAGGAACTTTATTAAGATACAACTATGGAAGTTTAGATGTGGATGAAACTTGCAATTGTCCACGAGGAACAAAATTAGATGTTTCAGGATTATTTGTTAAAACACCCGCAAGATTTAAACATTTAAAGAGCATTTCTTATGAATTTTCTGTAATTGCCGATTTAATGAATAAGATGGCATTATCCCATCCACAAATTCGTTTTCAACTTTCTCACGATGGAAGAGTTGTATTTCAAACAAGTGGCAATGGAAATATCCAAGAAATTCTATACCAAATGTATGGTAAAGAAGTAGCGCAGAATGCAATTCCATTTGAAGGAAACAATGAAGATTTTCATATTCATGGATATGCAATCCAGCCCAAAATCAATCGGGCCACAAAATATTTTATGTTTTTAACTTTAAATACAAGATTGATTCGCAGTGTCGCAATCCAAAAAGCAATTCTAGATGCATATAGTGATTATATGCCGCCAAATCGTTTTCCAATCGTTGTTTTACAAATGGATTCAGATACACAATTGGTTGACGTAAACGTACACCCTAATAAATGGGAGGTTCGTTTGTCAAAACAAGGCGAAATGCTAGATTTAATCAAAACAACAATTCAAGATGCTTTAAATGCTTCTTTAAAAACAGTAGCTGTTAGTAAACCTGAAAAGAAGAGTGTTGCATTTGAACAGCCAGAAATACAATATTCATATCCTGTTAAGCAACAGCCAAAAGAGAATAAATCGATTGAACAGAGTTTTAAAAATTATAATCCAGTAGTTATCAAAGAAAAAAAGGAGCAGATACAGATATATGAAGAAAAACCAGCTCCTGAAATAAAAATACAGGAAGAACCGATTTCATATCCAATTCCTAAGGAAGATAAGAATGATAAAGGTCCAGAATTCTTTTTGCACCTTCAAGTATTAGCTCAATTGCATGATTCCTATATCTTATGTAGTAATGAAGAAGGTTTGGTTATCGTGGATCAGCATGCTGCTCAGGAAAGATATCATTATGAGCAGTTAAACGAAAAATTATTGGTTCAATGTACAAACAAACAACCGCTTATGGTTCCTATTCAATTGGACGTCTCAAGTAATGTATTGGCTCAATATATGACCATTAATGAAAAAACAGCATTCTTTGGGATTGAATTTGAACCATTTGGAACGGATCAATTGATTCTTCGTGAAATTCCATTATGGTTTCATGATGTAGACCAAAAACAATTCTTACAAGATTTATTAGATTATTTTGTGGAAAATCAAGACGTAGATATGGCAAAACTTAGAAAACATATGATTGCGACTATGGCATGCCATAGTTCAATTCGTTTTAATCGACCATTATCTATGCAGGAAATGGAGCAAGTCATTTTAGATTTACAAAAGTGTAAACAACCATATCACTGTCCTCATGGAAGACCTACAGTTATTGTGATGAGTGATGGTGAGTTGAGAAAGGAATTTGAACGTGGATAGACAAAAAGTTTTAGCAATCGTAGGACCAACTGGAATTGGAAAAACAAGTCTTTCTGTATGGTTAGCCAAACAATTGGATGGAGAAATTATTTCCTGCGATAGTATGCAAGTATATAAAAAAATGGATATTGGCACGGCCAAAGTAACACAAGAAGAAATGCAAGGCATACATCATGAATTGATTGATGTTCAAAATTATAATGAACCTTACAATGTAAAGGTTTTTCAAGAAAAATGTCGTACAGCCATCGAAGATGTTGTAAAAAGAGGAAAGTTTCCTATTTTATGCGGAGGAACAGGACTTTATTTAAAAGCAGCATTATATGACTATGAATTTCAAGAAGAAAACGAAGATATCGCCTATACAACTTTTTTGAATTCGAAAACGAATGAAGAATTGGTCGCAATGTTAAAAGAAAAAGATGAAAAAGCTCTAGAAAAAATTCATCCAAACAATCGCAAGCGATTGATTCGTGCTCTACAAATTTGTCATAGTGGTACTTCAAAATCAGAACAAGAAGACAAACAACAACATATTCCATTATATGATGTGTATTTTTTAGGTTTAGATGTGAATCGAGAAATTTTACATGATCGAATCAATAAAAGAGTAGATATTATGTTCGAGAATGGTTTGGTCAAAGAAGTAGAAGATTTATTTACAAATCCAGAAACGTGGGAATATACAAGTTTTCAAGGAATTGGATATAAAGAGTTTAAAGATTATTTCTTAAAAGAAAAGAGTATCGATGAAGTAAAGACTGCTATAAAAACACATTCTAGACAATATGCGAAAAGACAATATACATGGTTTAAGAATCAGATGCCTGTACATTGGTTTGAAGCACAGAATAGAGATGAAATATATAGTGCAGTAAAGGAATGGTTGATGGATGAAGACAAATGAGAGAAGTGAATTGTTGCTGGGAAAAGAAGCATTAGAAACACTAAATGATAAGACAGTCCTTGTTGTTGGAGTTGGAGGAGTCGGTTCTTTTTGCGTAGAGGCCTTAGCAAGAACAGGAATTGGTCATTTAATTCTTATAGACAAAGATTGTGTGGAACCAAGTAATATCAATCGACAATTAGTGGCGACTTTAGATACAGTTAATGAAGTTAAAGTGGATGTATTAAAGAAACGAATTAGTACACTAAATCCTAATTGTATTGTAGATACATATGCATGTTTTTATGATCAAACAAAAGATGATGAAATATTTTCGCAACCCATTGATTTTGTCGTAGACTGCATTGATTCCATTCAGAGTAAAAAAGATTTGATGCAAGCATGTATAGAGCGAAATATACCGTTTTTATCAAGTATGGGAATGGCTAGACGTAAAGATCCTACAAAATTAGTAGTTACAGAGGTAGAAAAAACAAGTTATGATCCAATGGCTAAACAGATTCGTCAGTGGAAAAGAAAAAATCGTATACGCAATAAAATTTGGGTGGTGGCATCTTTAGAACAACCGATTCCAGTAGAGTCAGGACAACCATTGCCTAGTGCTATTTTTGTACCAGCAAGTGCCGGATTGGTACTTGCGAGTGAATGTGTACAAAGATTGATTGAGTTATAAAGAGGTAATAATTATATGAAGGATGTATTTATTGTAAATCCCAAATCAGGGAAAAACAGTCAATATGAATTAATACAAGAAATCAAAGAGCATTTTCAAGGAAAACGTATTATCATTGAAAAAACAAAAGGTCCTGAACATGCGACGTTTATCGCAAAAAAGTATGCTCTATCCAATGAACCTGTGCATTTGTATGTGTGTGGCGGAGATGGTACTTTGCATGAAGTTATTAATGGGTGTGCCGAAAAAGAAAATGTGACTATTTCTGTGATTCCAATTGGAACGGGGAATGATTTTGTGAAATATTTCGAAGATTTAAAAAGAGAAGACTTTTTAAATCTGGCAAATTATTCAAATCCAGAATATATGGACTGTGATTTGATTAAAGTGAATGGAGAATATTCAATAAATACAGTTTCTTTTGGATTTGACGTGGAGGTTGCACGTCAGGTAAATGCACTAAAAAAGAATATAAAGACAGAAGGAATCATACCCTATGTTTTATCAACATTGATTAGTTTAAGAAAACCAATAGGTCAAGACTATCAAATTCAGATTGATACTAAAAAATTACCAAAAGGGAAATATGGATTCCTTGTGTTTGCGAATGGAAAATACTATGGTGGAGGATTTAAGCCGTGTCCAGATGCCAATATTGATGATGGCTGGATGGATGTTTGTTTGATTTCAGATGTAAAGAGACATCAAATAGTTCGATTGGCAAAGAAGTATCAAGAAGGAACGCATACACAGTATAAAAATCTAGTTTCTATGTACCAAGCTAAAACGATACATTTAAATACAGAAAATGAAATGATTTATGCGAATATGGATGGAGAAGTAAAAGGATTTAAAAATCCAACAATAGAAATCGTAGAGAAAGCGATTCGACTTGCTCTTCCTAGAATATCGTGAGTATGATACAATATTCAAAAATATAGGGAGTGTGAAAAATGGACTCGGATTTATGGATACAAATCCTTGAATTAGTTATTTTATTAGCTTTATCAGGCTTCTTTTCTTCAGCTGAAACGGCAATGGTTTCAGTTAGTAAGATTCGCTTGAGAACTTTAGAAGATGAAGGAAATAAAAAAGCATCATTAGCTTTAAGAATATTAGAAAATCAATCAAAAATGCTAAGTGCTATATTGATTGGTAATAACTTAGTGAATACTTCAGCAGCAAGTATTGCCTCATTGATTGCTTATTCCTTTGGTGGAGCAGCCGTTAGTATTGCTACTTTTATCATTACTTTTTTAATTTTGGTTTTTGGAGAAATTACACCTAAAACATGGGCAACAGTGAATGCAGATCAACTCGCAATTACGTATGCTCCGATTATTTCACTTTTGATGAAAGTTTTAACACCGATTATTTGGTTTGTGAATTTATTTAGTTCAGGTATTTTAAAATTAATGGGCATACAAGATCCAAATAAAAATATATCTATGACTGAAAGTGAGTTGCGTACAATTGTAGACGTTTCTCACGAAGAAGGTGTCATCGAAGAAGATGAAAAAGATATGATCAATAAAGTGTTTGATTTAGGGGATGCCAAAGCTAAAGATGTTATGGTACCTCGTGTACATGTTGTAATGGCAGAAGTGGATAGTACATATAAAGACTTATTGGAAATATTTAGAGAAGAAAAGTTTACGCGTATTCCCATCTATCAAGATAAAATTGATAATATTATTGGTATCGTCAATATGAAAGACTTGTTGATGTATGATGATTTTTCACATTTTGATATGCAAAAGATTCTTCGTAAACCAAAGTTCACATATGAAAATAAAAAAGTATCAGAATTATTGATTGAAATGAAACAATCCACATTTAATCTTGCGATAGTCATGGATGAATATGGAGAATTTTCAGGTATCGTTACGCTAGAAGATATCATTGAAGAAATCGTCGGCGATGTTCAGGATGAATACGATGCACACGAAGAAGAAAATATTGTAAAATTAAATAATCAAACATATGATGTCAAAGGATATTTAAGTTTACATGATTTAAACGATTATTTAGATTTAGATTTAGATAGTGAAGACTTTGATTCAGTTGGAGGTTTAGTAATCGATGCACTTGGTCGTTTACCACAGACAAATGATGAAACGACTTTACCAAATGGAATTCGCATTAAAGTCTTGAAAGTAGAAAAAAATCGTATAGAATCTGTACGATTGATTTTACCAGATACATTAACACAAAAGGATGTTTAACTACATGTGCGTAGTAAACATCCTTTATTTATTTTCAGTAATATATTTGTTGAAAGCTTTCGCAATAGCCTGGGCAACCTTCTTTTGATTTGTTGAATTTTTAAGCTTTTGTATTTCCTTGGTATTCGTACTAAAACCAGCTTCAAATAATATGGCTGGAATTTTTTGCTCATCAACCACATGTAGAGGATAAAATTCAGTTGTAAGAGTACCACGGTCATGTGTCCAATCTAAACCAGATAAGTTTTTACATATATATTCTGTGATCTGTTCACTTGCTTTATCGTCTTGACGAATATAAGAAACATATCCAGAACAAGTAGGATCTTCATTTGAATTGATATGGAATGAGAAGAAATAATCGGCTTTTTCTTTTTTTGCCATCTTAACTCTCGCTTTTAAATCCTCTGTTTCATCTTCTGACCACGTTACTTTATCGCTTGTACGAGTATAGACAACTTTGATTTCTGGATTTAGTTTTTTTAGTTGTTTACCTGTTTCTAAAGCTAAAGCCAAAGTTAAATCTTTTTCGGTAGTACCATCTTCTGCAACGGTTCCCCCATCATAACCACCATGTCCAGCATCAATCATGACAGTCGCAATCGTTTCGTAATGTTTATTGACTGTTTTTGCCTTTGAGTCTGAATTAGAAGCTGAGTGATTTGATAATAAAACTACGAAAGTTCCTATAATCAAACATATACATGCCAAAACAATAAGTAGGTTTTGTGGTTTCAACTTTCTTTTCTTTGAATTTTGCATGGGATTAGTATAGCACTGTTTAAAAAATTATTCAAAAATTGCGCGTCCAATTCGAACTGTATTCGAACCATGCTTAATAGCTAATTTATAATCTTGAGACATCCCCATGGATAAAGTGTCTATATCTGGATATTGCTCTTTTAGCTCTAAATAAAGGGTATGCATCTGTTCAAATTCAGATTCTACTAATGCTTGATCTTCTGTTTTTGAAGCAACACACATAATTCCTTTAATTTGAATATGTTTAAATTCTTGCAATTGAGAAATAAAGTTTTTAGCATCCTTAAAAGGATATCCCGTTTTGTTTGGATCTTCCGAAATTTTTAGTTCTACCAATACCTTTTGAATGATGCCATGTTTATTCGCCTGTTTTTCAATTTCTTCAGCCAGTTTCAATGAATCCAAGCTTTCAATCACATCAACCTTTCCAACAATATACTTTACTTTGTTTGTCTGTAGATGCCCAATAATGTGCCAAGTATATTTTGAATCATACTTATCTATAAATTCCTGTACACGATTTTCTCCAAAAGTAGTTAGACCCATTTTTGCGACTTCATCAATTTCTTCCTTTGTACGCGTTTTAGATACAGCCACTACATTAAAATCTTGTGCTTTTAGTTCTTCAATCAACTCTTTATTCATATTAAAACAGTCCTTTCAATATCAATCTAATTATAATCAAAGAAAAAAAAGAAGCAACATTTGCTTCTAATGAAATAATTTTCCAAAAATCCAACGAACGAATGGTCCACAATAACAAATTTGCCAAAAGAAAGCCATTGGAAAATTAAATAAAATAGTCATAAACCAAACTGAAATAATTTGGACACCTGGTGTTTTGAATAGAATGGTCGCAATCAAACTCATGATTGGACACATAATACAAATAATGTAGAAAGAAATCGCAAGTGTGATAAAGAAAGGACGATCCTTCGGTGTTACAACTTTAAAGGCAAAGTAATGTGCTAGTTTATCAACAAAGAAATATTCTAAAATAAAGGCTACAGGCCACATGATGATTAATTCATGAAAGGCTAATAAAAAGACTTGATTAGACATTCCACCCATATTAAGTGCGATGTTGTAACAAATCATGGCATAAACCATTAAAAAAGACATGAATAAAGTGAATACAATATTTTCGAATTTTGTTTTTGGCATATATTTTCTCCTCCTGAATAAAACTTTTTGTGTTGTTCAATCAAAGATGTTTCCAATATGTACCAAAAAGCGAACGCTAATAATAATACCATAATTATTTTGGTTTTGTAATAAAAAATCAGTAAGAATCACTCTTACTGATGAATAGGGAAAGTTAATATAATAGTAAATAAATCATTTGTTTCGTCTTGATAGAAAGTTCCATGATGGATTTTTATCATTTTTTTAACACTCTTCAAACCAATTCCATTACTTTCGACTTTATCCAAATGATGATTGATTGAATTCGTAAAACTCATTTTTAATTGGTCTTCTTCAATCGTTGTTTGAATCACGATATCTTTCCAAGGATCACAATATTTTTGAATATTCGAGAATACATTATTTAATATTCTTTGAATTATCGCAAAATTCGCATCCATAGATAGAGAAGTTTGTAGAGGTTCATACAAAATATGAAGATCCATTTCTCTTAAATACTGAATATGATCTACCAATGTATCGATGAGCTTTTGAACAGGAATATTCGATAAATCAGAATTATATTCTGTTGAAAAGACAAGAGAATACTCAAACATTTTATTGGAAAGATATGTGATTTCTTCAACCTTATCTAAACATTTTTGAAGATATTGATCACGAAATTTAATATCATCCTTTTTTAAATTCATGATTTCAAGGTATCCCTTTAATGTTGTTAGTGGAGTTCTTAAATCATGGGATAAAGAAGAAATTAATTCTTTATTCGCAACACGAGCCTGCTGTTCATTGTCCATTGTTTGTAGAAAGGCAATGCGCATTTGATTCAAGTCCTGGGCTAAACGTCCAATCTCATCTTTATCACTTACTTTGATTTCATGATTCCAATCTCCAATTGCTAAAGTAAAGACATCTTCTTGTAAATTTTGAATGGACTGAATTCGTTTACGAATAAAACTTTGCAGGATAATTAAATAAAAAGAGAAAGAAATCAAAAGTGAAAGAATGATATAAGGAATTTGGAATGGAATCATAGGGAATGAAGTGATATATAAATAAACGGATTGGTTTTTAAAATGTATTGGATAATCATAGTACAACGGGGCTTCCAAGACATCCAAATCATCAAAACTATATAACAACAATAAATTATTGCTGCTTAAAGGAGATTTGTCCGTAAAATAGATTCCATCCTGATCATATAATTCCACATACGCATGATTGAGTGCATTTTCTTTTAATATATGATTGATGACTTTTTTGTTTTCTTTCGTTAAATCAAAATTTTGGAGTTGTTTTTCTAATTTCTTTACATAAGAAGAATAATCTTCCGATTGATAAAAAGTATCCATTAAAAACTCAAAGACAGCACTGCGATTTAAATATAGAAATGAAAAAGAAGTTAATACCAACAATGTTGCACAAAGAAAAGAGAACATCATACGACTGGATAAGGAATAGAAGACGTTTTTCTTTGAACGGAGTGGTTTAAGATTTTTTAAAAGTAAATAAAAAAGAATTGTTATAATAAGACTTAAAATACAGTCGAAAATACGATAAGAATGATAATAATTCGTGAAAGATGGATACCACTCAATACAACTCATTTTACTTGAACTCTTTATAAAAATATTATACTTTTGTGCATTTTTTAAAGGAGTACGGCCACAAAACGAAAGTATAGAATCGATGACTTTATCATCTGGTTTATTTGATTTTGTTTTATATAAAATGACTTGATAACTTCCCTTTTTTAATAATTGATTTAAATCTTTACGAATTTGAGTGTGGTTCATAAAATCCACTTGTTCTTGTTCATCTAAATAAGCTTTCGCCTCTTTTATTTTTTCTTTAGATAAAGTATCAGAATACTTATAATGAGTATTTAAATAATCGTATACGACAAATCTTTGAGAATATATTGCGAAAAAACTCAATAAAAAAACAAGAAGGGAAAGATACAGTCTCGTTATTTTTTTATTCAAAACGATACCCCTTTCCCCAAATTGTTTTTATGTATACTGGATTGGCGGGATCCTTCTCGATTTTCTTTCTAAGATTACGAATATGAACCATGATTGTATTATTTGCCGAATAATAATACGGCTCATTCCATGCTTTTTCATACAATTGTTCAGCTGAAAAAATCTGTTTAGGATGCTTCATCAACGTACTCAAAATATTAAATTCAATATCCGTTAATTCAACTTCTTTTCCATTGACCTCTGCATTTTGTTGGGCATAACGCAAAGTAAGACCATCCATACTTAAATCTTTTTCAGTATCCATAGAGATTTCTTCTTTTTTACCCTTATAGACTTGATAACGACGAAGTAAAGCTTTAACTCTTGCCGTTAATTCACTATACGAAAAAGGCTTTGCCAAATAGTCATCGGCACCACTTGAAAAACCAAGCGTCTTATCCGAATCTAATCCTTTGGCTGTTAAAAATAAGATAGGGACATTGCTTGTTTCACGAAGCTTTAAACAAGTCTGGTAACCATTCATATTCGGCATCATAATATCAAGGACGATTAAATCGATGGAAGAATCAAACAATTGAAGGACCTCGTTTCCATCTTTGGCTTCAATCACTTCATAGCCTTCGCCAGTTAATAAAATTCTTAATATTTCACGGATTTCTGCATTGTCATCCGCCACTAAAATACGCGTCTGCATGTTCACATCCCCTTTCTTTTATTCTATTTTACCCCAATTACTATAGGGTTTCCAATTTTCATAAGGCAACATATGATGTAAATGATCCATCACTTTCGATTGCGAAGAATACAATTGAATGATATCCAATTTCTTATCATAATCTTTTTTGGATAATTTCTTTTCATTCTTTAATTCAGCCTTGTTTTTCTTTGATGTATACGTACCAAAATATACAAGCTGATTTGTCTTATCTTCTTTTTTTAAAATCATGGTAACATACTTAGATACCTTTTTATGATGGATATGCCCATATTCTCCATCCGGATTATGCGTTACAATTTTGTCCCAGTCTTTGGAATCGATTTCTTTTTTTATCTCTCTTTGAATATCCTTTTTACAAGACTTCCAGTTATCACGCTTCCCCTTTGTCTTATCTGGAAAAGATAAAATAATTCCTTTAGAATGTGTCTTCTCCATTACCTTCATAAATTCTTTTTTTCTTTTTTTATTGTTTCCATTCGTAATACATAAAACCGTGTAATTTCCATTGATTAAATGAGATCCACCCCAAATTGTTTCATCATCCGGATGGGCCACAATCATTAAAGATTCAGGCTCTTGGGCATGAATTACGGATGTATTTAGACAAAGCATTAAACTTAAGATGCATAATAATAACTTTTTCATTTTCATCACCAAAAAAATTCTATCAAACATTTCTTAACACTCTACTTATGCATTTCTTAAATCTTCTTAATATATTTATGAAAATTTAATATTTCCTTTTGTCGATACTTAAGATTTATTTTGTATAGTAAAACCATGAAAAAGAGAGATACGTTTTACATTACAATACTATTTATATTACCCATTTTATTTGTACTCTGTGTATCCACATATTCCATGTATGGATCAAAGTTAGATTGGTTATCCCAACATATATCTTTGGCAGACTATTTTCGACAGACCCAACAATTACTTCCAGACAGTTTTGAAAATCTTCAAGGACAAACCAATGCCTTTAGTTTTTCATATTATGGACTATTAAGGCCAGACGTTTTAGTTTCTTATTTATTTCCAAATATTCCAATACATTTCTTTATTATAGGTTATGCAACACTTCTATGGTCATCTACAGGAGGACTTTGTTATTGCTGGCTAAGAAATAAAGGATACAAAGATTCAATTAGTTTCTTTTCAAGCATATGCTGCATATGCGCAAATTGCTTCTTTCAGTCTCACCAACAAATCATGTTTGTAGAAATTCTTCCCTTTTTATTTCTTTCGATGATTTTAATAGATAAAAATAAAAGACAATGGATTAGTCTATGTGTAGTTATGGCACTTTTCCATAACTATTTCTATACGCCAGGCATGATATTGATTTTGCTTTTATATGATTATAATCAAAACCATACGATAAAAGATATTCTGATTCCGATTCTTATTGGTGTTGGTATGGCTACAATTTTATGGCTACCAACCGGATATTTGATTTTAAACAATCATAAATCTGTTGTACAAACCAACCTATTCAATTTATTAATTCCAAACTTTACTCTAAAAGGACTTGTCTATGACAGTTATGGATGTGGATTGACTGTGATTAGCTGGATTGCCCTATTTCAAGGCATTCAATTTGAAAAGACAAGGAAACTATCGATTCTGTTGATTTTAATGTTTGTTTTCCCGATGTTCTCTTATATATTGAATGGAACTTTATATGCACGCACAAAAATATTGGTGTTATGTTTACCACTCGTGCTTATGATCCTTTCCTATTGGTTACAAGAAAGAAAGTTGAATAAGGGTTTACTTGTTTTAGCTAGTTTATTTCTTTGCACCAAAACAATGCTTCTTGGATTATTAATTTCACTTGTATTTATAGGCTACTACTTTATGGATAAAAAAGAATGTTTAATGATGTATGCCCTTGTACCTATGATTGTTTTTGCAGGATTCAACTACAATCAGTGTTTAGATCCAAAGCTATATAATTCAGTTTATTCCAAGGATAAACAAAAATTGATTCAAAGAAATGATTTGAATCAAAGAACAGCTGATTTAGCTCAGATTGGTTATAGTGTCAATCGTATCTATGACCCAAAAGAAATGAAGGCATCAAGTTATACGTCAACAAGCAATTCTTTATATAACACTTTCATTTATGACATTATAAAAAGTCCGATTTCCCAATCCAATCGAACAATCATAACAGATAGTGAGAATTATTTATATTTGAGTATGATGGGGATTCAAAATGTATTGAGTAAAGACTCTAATTTATATGGATATAAAGAAGTAGATAGTAAAGGAAAATATAAATTATTAAAGAATAAAAATGTATTTCCAATGGTCTATGTCACAAGTGATACGATGAGTGAATCTGAGTTTGATAAACTCTTTTATCCATATAATTTGGATACCATCTATAATCGCACGATTGTGAATGGTGAAACAAGTAATGATTATGCCTCAAAGATGAAACTTATAAAGAATTTAGATCAATCGATTGTGATTCAGAACAAAAGGAAAATAAAAAAAACAATACCCATTGATTTTGATACTAAAAATAAGCTGATCTGTATTGATTTTGATGTAAAGAATTATACAGATAAAAAGATTTCGATATCCATAAACGGAATGAAGAATACATTGTCAAAAAAACATTCTGTGTATCCAAATGGGAATAAACATTTTACGTATATTCTTTCTAAAAAAGAATTGAAACAATTTGATGTTACTTTATCCAAAGGAAAATATAAGATATCCAATATTCGTGTGTATACATGTGATATGAATGTGTTTGACCGAGTTGTAACTAAAGTAAAACCATTAAAGACAACTTCTATATTTAAGGGGAAAGTAACAATATCTAAAGATGGGTATTTAGTAACTTCATATCCTTATGAAAAGGGATATGAAATATATATAGATGGAAAAAAACAGAATATTGAAATTGTGAATAAGGCTTTTGTGGGATGCAAAATAAAAAAAGGAAGCCATACAATTATGATTCAATTTCATGCGCCATTTAAGAATGCGGGACTGGGTATAAGCGTTCTTTTCATTATAATAGGAGGATTTTGGATATGGAAAAAGTCAAAGAATTTATAAGTTATGGAATTGTGGGAGTTATGACAACTCTTGTGAATTATATTGTTTATTTTATTTGTTTAAAAATAGGAATCGATTGGCTGACAAGCAATAGTCTAGCTTGGATGGTAGCCGTTATTTTTGCGTATTTTTCAAATCGTAAAGTTGTATTTCATTCAAGTAATGATATGAAAAAAGAGTGTATCGAGTTTTTTGGACTTCGATTTATGACATTACTTATTGAAAATCTACTATTGGCCATTTGTATTGATGGCTTAGGTGTTTCAAATTTACTATCCAAGATTTTGGTCAGTGTGATCACGGTTTTGGCCAATTATTTCTTATGTAAATCTCATATATTTTCTAAGAAGGAGGAAATGTTGTATGAACAAAATTAGTGTTGTCGTTCCTTGTTTTAATGAAGAAGAAGTGCTTTCCATGTTTTATAAAAAGACAAGTGAAGTATTAAATGAAATAGAAGGCATTACCTATGAATTATTGTTTGTGGATGATGGGTCAAAGGACCATACCAAAGATATATTAAGAGCATTAAGCTTGAAGGATGATCGTTGTGAATTTATTTCTTTTTCAAGAAATTTTGGTAAAGAAGCTGCTATGTTTGCAGGATTAAAAAAATCAAGTGGTGATTATGTTGTGATCATGGATGCCGATTTACAGCATCCTCCTGTATTATTAAAAGAAATGTATAAGGCGGTTAGTGAAGAAGGCTACGATTGTTGTGCAGGAAAAAGAGTGGATCGTACGGGTGAAGGTAAGATTCGTAACTTTTTATCGCATACTTTTTATAAGGTGATGCAGAAGATGTGTAAAATGGATATGAGCGATGGTTGTGGTGATTTTCGTATGATGTCAAGACAAATGGTGGATGCGATTCTAGAATTAAAAGAATACAATCGCTATATGAAAGGATTATTTTCTTTTGTAGGATTTGATACAAAATGGATTGAATTTCATAATGTACAACGAGCAGCGGGTAATTCTAAATGGAATTTCTCTAAACTATTCGCATATGCGATGGAAGGTATGTTTTCCTTTTCTACAGCGCCGATTGTATGGATTGGTAATATTGGAACAGCCATTATGATTTCATCGATTTTAATGACTTTGTTTGGATTGTTAGTACATGTCACGTCCATGTTTCATTTAGTATGTTTGATTCTGTTTTTGAGCGGGCTTCAAATGTTGTTTGTAGCTATTTTAGGTCAATATACGACAAAAGACTATATGGAAAGCAAACAAAGACCAATCTATATAGTAAAAGAAACTAGCCGAAATTTAAGCTAGTCTCTTAATGTGATTTCAATCACTGTGTCAATTGGATCTGGACACTGGTGTGAATTGGAGTCAATATGGATAAATGTATAGTCAGGAAAACTTTCGGCGTTCCAAGGCGTTTGAATTTTGATTTGAGAATGATCAGACAATCTTCTTATTCCTTGGATTTTTTCTTTTTTGATTTTAACAGGTATATCAAAAATACTCTCATCTAAAATATGTGCATAGATTTTATTTCCCTTTTGTGTGTATCTTCCCCATTCGGGTTTTTCTAATTCACATTTTGTGCATCCATAAATAGAAGCTTCATTTAGTTTCATCCATTCTCTGATTTCATTCAATACTTGGATAGATTCTTTAGGAAATTGTCCTCTAGCATCCGGTCCCACATTTAAAATTATATTTCCACCCTTGGATACACATTCAACTAGAGTACGGATGATTAGCTTAGCCGATTTATAATTCGTGTCCTTAGCGCAATATCCCCAATGCTCATTCATAGTGATGCAAGCTTCCCAAGGTACAGGTAAACCTTGTGGAGGAATCATTTGTTCAGGTGAAGTAAAATCGCCAGCTGTAAAACTAGGGTGTGCATCCATAATGGTTCCAGGATGTACACCATCACCTTCGAGTCGATTGTCGATGATCATGTCTGGCTGGTAAGTTCTTGCCATAGATACGATTTTATGGGCATCCCATACATCTTTTGTCATATTGTCATAAGAAAAGTCAAACCACATGATATCCAACTTTCCATAGTTTGTAAGTAATTCCTTGATTTGAGTATGCATATAATTCAAATAGTTCGAAAAACAAATCGGTTTATCATATTCTGCATTATTTCTTTCAGGATGATGCTTATCATTGTAGTGAGGATAGTCAGGATGATGCCAATCAAGCAGGGAATAATATAGACCGACTTTTAATCCTTCTTGTCTAAACGCATCTAGAAATTCTCTTACATAATCTCTATTTGCCTTCCAATCTGTAGTTTTGGTATCAAACATACAATATCCATCATGATGTTTGGCAGTCATTACGGCATATTTCATGCCGGCTTTTTTGGCAAGTTTAGCCCATTGGTGTGAATCAAACAAATCGGGATCAAATTCATTCGCAAAAGGAATATAATCTTCTTCTTTCATTTCTTCGTTGCTTCTGACCCATTCACCTCGTGCTGGAATGGAATAGATTCCCCAATGAATAAAAAGTCCGAATCTAGATTTTTGAAACTCTGTAATATTCATACTATCTCCTTTAGAAAAGTGGTTCTTGTAGCTGCTTTCTTTGAAGTGCAATGCCTGGCTTCGACAAGATTTCCTTAGTTTTAGAAATATCCTTTAACCAAGGATCAATATCTTCTTTTTCAAGTATCACTGGCATTCTAGAATGCACAGGTTTTACATATGTATTGGCATCCGTGGTAACAATGACAAGGTGATCATCAATAAGAATTCCTGCAAAATAGAGAATGTGATCGCAATAAAATTCCACTTTATTTTTACCTAAATCCCACTCGTAGAAACTTCCTGCAGGCACAATACAATGCATGGAATCTTTAAATAAAGGCTTTTCAAGAAGTGTTTCTTGTCTAGCATTTAAAATTAAATTGTTGGTTTTATACCCAAATGGCACCATTTTCTTTTGGTTTCGAGTAAGTACAAGACATTTGTCACTTGGATGAATGTCTTTTTCTTCTAAACCAAAGGCTTTGGCTACTTTAGGTGTATATCGAAAGCTTGTACACATACTAGAAGTATATCATAAGAAAGAGGTTGTAAATAAACAGATAAAAAAGGGCGTATTAATGATCAATACATCACGTGGTGAAATTATTGATACAAATGCGTTGATTGAAGGGATTGAAAATGTCATTATTGGTGGAGCAGGCATTGATTCTTTTGAAAATGAACAGGAAGTTATCCACATTGACCATAATTATAATGTTATTAAGAATCGAGACTTATTGATATTAAAGGCTTATCCAAATGTCATTGTGACACCACATGCAACCTTTTATACAGATCAAGTGTCTTATGATATGGTGCATTGTTCATTGGAAAGTCTAAAGAATTTAGTCAATAATCAAGAATGTAGATATCAATTAAATTAAGGACAAGAGAAATCTTGTTCTTTTTTTCTTCAACAGCAAATATAGATTTATGCTTTATATAAAGCGAATATGAAAAATATAATGTTGTATGTGTATATTTAATGTCTATTTCACATTGGCACTGTGATTTAGCTTCTTATTGTATGAATCAATAAACAATATAAAAACTACCTACGCCAACTCTCACAAAGTTTGTAGGTAGTTTTTACTACAAAATTCTCCAGAACTTACATATTTGTATGTTCTTTTTTGTATCCTTATCTAAGCATGAAAGAAAAGATTAAACAACTTATTAAGGGTATCCGCATTTTTAGGTTGAATTTACACAGTAAGTCTCTTTCTTTTGCCTAGTGAAGGTTAAGAGAGTGAGGCTTATTTTTTGTGTTTTTAAAAGTGTCAGACCGCAATTTGAGGTTGAAAACAAGAAGCGTTAAAAACAGTGCTGTGGTTGAAAAATAAAAGAAGTAGCGTGTAATATCTGCTACTTCTTCTTTAGTTTAGAATGTTTCAGCATTAGAGAATATTGATAAAACCTCATCAGGTGAATCTTCATCTTCGATTCCGATATCATCATCATCTTCTAAGAAAGGTTCATAATCCTCTTCATCTTCTTCATCATATTCATTTTGTGTATTTGCATCAAAATGGAAAGGTGCTTCACTTTCAGGGATAAGAGGACCATAAGCAATCAAGCCGTTTTCCATTATAAGTTTTAGATTGGCTTTTCTGTACAGGGTTCTAGCTCTTAATACTTCGAAAGTATATCCTCTTCCTCTTACATTATTTTCTCGTATAAGTCGGTTTGTAGTTTCTGTGAATCCATTTGAAATTGCGATTGGGCAATCCCAGTAGGCAAAAATCTGTTCATAGAAGTTATGGACTGTTCTTGCAAGTTCTCTAAACTTGTCATACAACTCATCCTCTGGAATACTGTTTTCCCATTCTGCGAAAGCCTGTTGAGCTTCTTCTTTAGAATTAGAATGCTCATCGTAGATATTGAAGAAATCTTCCTTCAAGTCATAAGCTATAGCAAATGGTCTAGTTTTTTCATTATCTCTTGCTAGGCGTATTTTTTCGGCTTCGACTGCCGTTAAATCACGTTCTCTAGTCTTTAAGGTGTATGCAAAGCCTCTTTTGGTTTTGATTCGCTCTCTTTGAGGCATATCCTGCTGTAGTGTTCGTCGTACATCATCAATTGCTTCATTTGCTTTCATTACCACATGGAAATGGTCAATCGCCCAGCTCGCATTTGGCATTGTTGTGCCGATAGCACGTTGAAACGGACGATACATATCTGAACATACCCATAATACAGAATCAGTATCAGGTAAGCTACTAAAATATTCAATAAGCTGTGCTTGATTGCGTCCTAAAAGCATATCAAATAATGTGTGATGCTCTAAGTCAGTGATAACAGTGACTTCACCAATCTTCTTAATCTTTATTTCATCAATTCCTAAAAAAGCCGGAGTCTTAAATCGAAGTTTTGTTTTAAATTCATTCATATAATCAACAAAAACATTCTTAATAGAATTGGGGGATAGGACGTAATCATTACACACATCTTCAAATGTGTTGCGTAAAGACCGTTGGGTGATGTCCATACGGGCTCTTTTTGTCATCTGACGAGCTTCATCAATGTTTTCAATTTCAGCCTGCCACATGTGAGAGCATGTTTTACATCTCTTACGAGGTTTTTCGATTTCAAGAATAGTTGGATATCCTGACATAGGCGTATCAATAACGGTTATAACACGTTTGCCATGCTTATACATTTTGCCTCCGCATTCTGGACATACATCTGGAGATTCTCCATTGTATCTTAAATGCACAAGTTTATATGGCTTAGATGACTGTTCGTCAAAACAGTCATCTATACTGGTTACTTCAACATCTCTTATTCCAAATATTGAATATACAATATCATCCATAATAAAACCTCGCTATTTCTTTCTTACATAATTGACTACATCAGGAATATCCACTCGTTTCTTATCATTAATCAAATCAAAGATAACATCAGCTAATGGCTCCCATGATTGAGGGTCATTAATGATTCTGTCTGCTAAGTCTGCAAAGTCATTTTGCTTTAAAGATAAGGCGGCTGCTTTAATTACACCTTCAAATCGTCCCTCTGCAATAACAGCTTTTTTAGAGTTGCGTGTATTGCGAATCTGAATACGAGATACATCGTCTGCTGCCACATAATCAGCAAGAGCATTCAGCGTTCTTGCTCCAACAGTAACATCAACATCAGAACCCCAGATTTCATTGATTCTGGCAATGATTTCCTTTAATGATTCCTTTTGACTCGCTTTTCCTTTACCGCCTGCTCCCATAGGCTTTAACTTAGCGTTTTCAGGTTCGTTCTCAGGAGTGTCTGTTTTATTGATTCGATAATCGGACATAACTAACACCCTTACATCTATATCATCTAAAGCAACATTACCAATTCGTTTAGTGAGAAGTTTAGCAAAACTATAGAATACTTCAAGAGCAGGGTCTTCTAAATCAACGATTTGTGAAATGTAACTGTAAGCAGAACAGAACTTTTTAAGCTTTGCTTTAAACTCTGCTAACTTATCCAATTCTTCTTGAATTTCAGCTAACTTAACATCTGCTTGTTGCACTTTGTCTTTGTCCTTATTAGATTGAGCTTTCTCTTTATAACTACTCCATACAATATAAGCATTTTGCTGCGTTTTGTAAGCATCTAACCATCTAGTAGCTGGTTCATTTAAGCAGTTATACATTCTTGTTCTATATGTACTCTTATCGTTGTCGATATTAGCAATAGCTTTATATTTTTCCACAGTGAATGTCTCAAATTCATCTTGTGTATAAATACCAGCATCATCAAGAGCATTCTTAATGTCATAAATGATATCAAGATTTTGAGCATGTTCCATTTCGGCTCCTGTATCATATTTTTTGAATGCTCGAATCACCGTTTCTGGCTTATTACAGAAATCAAGAATAAATACATGGTCTTTCCCAGAATATGTTCGATTCAATCTAGAATAAGTCTGTACGATTTCAATGTCATTTGAAATCGTTTTATCAATGTATAAAGCACAAAGTTTTGGCTGGTCAAATCCTGTTTGGAACTTATCCGCAACAATCAAGAATCTATTTTTTCTGTTGTTATCAAAAGCTGATTCAATTGTTTGACTACCAAGATTGTTCATGTTTTCTTCAGTGTACTCATAGTCTCGTTTAATTAATGCGAAAGGATTCTCTTTCAAGTAATCATGTTCAGAAACAATCTCTTCATCTTCTGGCATGATTGCATCTTTACCTTCGACTTTACCCGAAAAGGCTACCAAAGGCTCTCCAGGAACTTTGAATTGTAAATGTTCCGAGACTCTGCTTCTATCATATTCAGGATGTGCACTTAAATATGCTTCAATTGCGTATTTATATCGAATGACCGCCGCTCTGCTTGAAGTCACAATCATGGCTTTAGCTTGGTTATCTAGCATATCAGATACATTCTTCATAAAGTGTTCAATGATAATTTCTGCCTTAGACATAACATTTGTTGGGTGTAAATTAGCCCATTTAGCAATTGTCCTAATTGCAGTTCTTTCATCAACCATTGTATTTGGAAGTAGGTCTTCTTTTAATTTATAAGCTGTTTTATAAGGCATATATCCTTTTAATACATCCAAAATATATCCTTCCTCAATTGCCTGACGCATAGGATATAAATGGAATGATTCAGGAATTGGTTGATTTGTTTTTTCGTCAATCTGAGTTCCAGGTCTTCCAAACAAAGTCTTTGTTTCTGATTTAGGTGTTGCTGTAAAGGCAAAGAAGGAAACATTGCTAGGCATAACACGATTTGCTTGTTGTGCCTTGAAATAAGCATTTATAACCTCTTCATCAGTAGGAGTCGAATTGTCGTTATCTTTTTTCTTTTCCTTACTTGCTAGTTTTAAAGCGGCCTTCATTTTGGCCGAATAGTTTCCACCTTGTGCAGAGTGTGCTTCATCAATCAATACAGCAAAGTTGCAACCTGTCAAATTTTCATCTGACGATATTGCCTCTAAAGCGTAAGGGAACGTTTGCAATGTTACAACAATGATTTCGCGCTTTTCTTTCAAAGCCTTCGCCAAAGCTTTTGATTTAGCTCCTGATGTTTTTGTTTTCTCATCTCCGCCAATCATTTCAATTAAACCGGTGGTCTTTTTAAGTTGTTTGATAGTGGCTTTAATATTGGAATCTAATACAGTTCTGTCAGTTACAACGATAACAGAAGAGAATAAACGATTTCCTGAATTATCCATCAATCTAATTAATTCATGAGAAATCCATGATATTGTAGACGTCTTACCAGAACCAGCAGAATGCTCAATAAGATAACGCTGTCCAACCCCGTTAGCCTTAACATCTTCAATACATTTTGTCACACAATCCCATTGATGGAAACGAGGGAAAATCTGTGTTCTTTGTTCTTTAATACGACCAGTTGCTGTTGGTTTTCTTTTTACTTCCTCATAGATAAAATTATGGAAGATTTTTAACCAGTTATCTCTTTGTAAAATCTGATTCCAAAAGTATCCAGTAGGGTACTCATTCACATCCTCAGATTTCGGATTTCCTGCATGTCCATTATTTCCCATGTTAAATGGTAAGAATTTAGGCTTAGAAGGCGTTAAGTTTGTACACATCCAAATCTCATCTTCTGATATTGCAAAGTGAACAACAGCTCCTCGTTTATACATCAATAGATAGTTCTTTCTTTTACTGCCTGGCTCTTCAGGTCTTCTTTCTTTTTGGTATTCCTCAATAGCATCTTGAACCGTCTGAGTTAATTCCGTTTTAACTTCAGCAGTAGCAACAGGGATACCATTTATAAAAAACACAAGGTCAAGAGATTTATTACCTGCTGTCTGGTAATGAACCTGATGCATAACTCTTAAGATGTTAGCATCGTACTGCTCTTTTAACTTTGGAAGACGTGGGTCATCTGGATAGTGGCCAGAGCATGTGATATTCTGATACCCAGCCATAGAAAAACCATTACGTAAAGTAGCTATCGTACCATTCTTTTCTAATGATTCAACAAGTTTTCTTGTTAAATCGCTTTTCCAACTTGCAGGATTCTTATCCTGCATTTTTTGTATCTTATCGGGATTGATGCTATTTTGATATTCAATAAAGTCATCAATACACAATGCGGTTTGAGGGTCAAAACCGTTGTCGTTTTTGCTGACCCTCCACGCATTTTTATCTGTTGATAATTGGACTAACTTTGATGAAATATACTTCTCAAAATTAGTTTCTAAATGAATGTTATCTTTCATTTTACCTCTCCTCGGCAATCAATTTTGCCTGTGACTGCATTGTAAATAAGTGATTTCTTGTACTCTTCCAACTTTTGAATAATCTTATTACTGCGCTGAATAGCCTGGTCTATTTTAGAACATTTACCATCAAGGTGTTTTGCGATTTGTTGTTGTTCTTCAATAGATTTTGGAACAAGAAATTTTATATATCTAACTTCGTCTAAACCAACCTCTGGACGGGTTGCTTTTTTACCCGCAATACTCCATAATTGAAAATTTCCAACTTCCGAACTTATGACATAGTAAATATATTTTGGATAAAACTTATTTGTATCAACTGTAATTTTTCCAATATGAGAGGTCGTATTAGCAATAGGCATTTCTTCTGTAATTATTGCTGTTTTGCCAATAGTTGCTCCAGTTTTTGCAAAAAGAATATCATTAGGACGTAAAGTACTATTTTTTATAGTCTCATTTTGTTTAGCAGAAATATAAACCATGTTTTCTTTTTTTATTGGCTCAGCATATCCAAGATTTTGCACTCGAAGTAAAGGAATTCCACTTGTTATATAATCATTCGCTTTTATGCTTCCGTGGTCACCATCACCAAGTGGATATGGGTGATTAAAATCTAAAATATGACTTAACTTATATATCCCCCAATTTTTAGGCATTTCTTTTAACCATAGAAAATTAAATTCTTGAGTTTTTGCATCTGGATTTAATCCTTTAGTGACAGCTTGAGTAATTGTTGATTGTCGATATTCCATCAATTTGTCTACAATATCTTTCTGTTTCTGAATAGCTTGGTCAATTGCTTCACATTTAGAATCCAAAAAAGTAGCTATACTCTTTTGTTCTAGATTGGAAGGCACTGGTATTGGAATGTTGTAATAGTCTCCTTGAGTCATGCTTGGCTTAGCTGTACAAGTGGAATACTTATCAATAGTAAAACAACTTATTACGTAATATAAATATTTAGGACTCATATGAGTGTATGGATGCAAATCCATCGCTGTATCTACATTCCAATATTTTCCTTCAACTAATTTCGGTTTATCTAATGTTCCTTTTCTACCGATTAAAATAGCAGGCCCATTTTTAAACTCTCCACAATATTTGACAATTTCAGAACCACTACCATATACAGGAATATCCCCCTCAGTTTTTGGGTCACTGCCATTTGTGATTTTGCAATGATATTTCAAACGGGAGCATTCCCATTCAGTAGGGATAGAATCTGCAAAATCAATCGGTACCTTTTTCATTTCTCTACTCATCAAAAATACCTCTCATGAACGTACTTAGTTCATTCTCAAGGCTTTCAATTTCAGAAGCAATATCCTCGGGTTTTCTAGGTTCTTTATAGTGGTAAAAATATTTGTTAAAACTAATGTTTGTGCCTAAAACACCCACATTGCCATCTTGTAATGACCCTTCATCAAGAACGGAATCGTCTATCCACGTTTCTGGTGCAAATGGAAGAACCTCTTTTCTCATATATTCATCAAACGGTGTTCCAGTTGGAATATTTTCTTTGTCATTTTTATCAGGGTCAATCACAGGATTGCCGTCTTTATCAATTACAACGTTCCATTCATTTGATTTGTCACCGAATGCATCATCAATCATCTTTTTGAAGTTCGCAGGTGTAGGGAGAGGCTTTGTCATTTCTTTCCTTACACTTGTCACAAATTTGTCACGCCATTCATATTCTCGTTTAGGATGAGACTCGTTAATCTTTGACAATTCGTCCAATAAAACCTTTTTATTTTCGTCGCTCATCTTTTTAAAAATCGGATGATGATTTAATGCTTCTAATCTTTCTGAAGAAAATTTGAACCCCATGTGTAAAGGTTGACGAGTTGTCACTTGTCTAAATGTAAAATCTGAATATGGAACAATAACGCTCTTTTCATTTTCAATACCATCCACGTACAGCTTTACAATTTCAGAAATCTGTTCAGGAGAAATTTCTACGTTCTTTCTTCCTAGGTTTTTTCTTAGTGGAGTCTTCATATCAGAAGCGTCAATAAGTTGAACCAATCCTTTACGTTCTGCAGGTTTTTTGTTTGAAAGTATCCATAAATATGTGTTGATGCTTGTTCTAAAAAAGATTCCTGAAGGAAGTTTGACAATGCAATCAATAAAATCGTTTTCAAAAATCCAACGTCTAATATTAGAACATCCTTTTCCAGGCTCTCCTGTAAATAATGGGGAAGCGGATAATACAATACCAGCCTTTCCACCACCTTCTTCAGGAGACTTCATGTGAGCTATAACATGTTGTAAGAACAACATTGACCCATCGTTAATTGGAGGTAATCCTGCTCCAAATCGACCATCAAATCCAAGTGCTGCTTCTTCTTTAACCTTTTCTTGTGATTTTTCCCATTTTTTTCCGTATGGAGGATTCGAAAGCTGGTAATCAAACCCTATATCAGAGAATTTGTCATCTGCTAAAGTATCGCCATAGACGATATGTTGAGACATATCGGACATGGTGTCATAGATATCTCTGTCTCCATCTGCAATGTTTCTGATTAACAAATTGGCTTTACCCATTGCCCATGATTCCGCTTCAACTTCTTGACCATAAGGAACAATACGAGTTGCAGCGACCATATGCTTATCCTTATGCATTTCTTCAATCATATCAAGCGCATCGGTGATAAAACCACATGTTCCAGCTGTTGGGTCATATAACGTTTTAACATCACCTTTGTCATTATTAAGAATCTCATCCTCATTAGCAAATAACATTGAAACAGCAAGACGAACAGCATCTTTTGGTGTCATGAAATCTTCGGCATCTTCTGCAATTTGTTCTCCATATTTTTGAATCAAATGCTCATAAATGTCTGACATCTGTCTATCTGTAAAATCATCAGGACCTAATTCAAAGCCTCCAAATCTTTGACAAACTTCATACAACATATTATGTTCTTGCAATGTTTGACATGTCTCAAAGATTTTAAACTTCTTCATAATTTCTCGAGCATTAGGACTAAATCCATTAATATATGTTTCTAAAGCAGTTAAGGTATCAGTAGCACCTAAATTATTTAGTTTAAATGAAGTAATGTTATAGAAAGCTTTTTCTGAATATGTACAGTAATTGTCGCTTTCTTTACCCCAGTCAATTTGATGTTCTTGATATGCTTCTAGCACAGCGTCTCTAGTAGGTTCTAAAGCACATTCAAGCCTTCTCAATAAAGAGAACGGTAATACTATACGATTGTATTCTGAACGTTTAATAACATCTCTCAAATAATCAGCAATACCCCAAATATCATTGACCATATCAAATACAGTTTTGTTGCTATTACTCATAAAAATCCTCCATGTTAGTGTATCTCTACATTGATTATATGCTCCTTAAATCTAAGTTTCAACCTCAGATTGAGGAAACGGTATTTACATATATAATATACCATTTTTACGATGTTAATTTCTACTTTTGCTTATGTCGTTTGAAAAAGGTGTGATATTCACACCTCGTCAATTTCATACGCTTGCTTATACACTTCCATAAGTTCATCATCCACTGGAACCGATGTAGTAAATATCATTTGATTGCCTACGAATGAGATGGCAATCTTGTTGATTTCAAAATCAGCCAAGAACTCAAGCAATTCTTCCTTTGTTCCTTCTAGTCCTATGGACGGTAATATACGTTTGTTATTCATTATGTTATTCCTCCTACAATCCATTGTAGCAACTCAATGTGAAAACAACGTGAATTTTCGAAATTTGTTTAAGAAAAATAGAAAAGAGCAAATATAAAGCTTCTAACATCAAAAAAATAGAAAGGCTGGTTGATAGTGAATTTTTAAGAAAGTCGACCAAATTAAGCCTGTTAAAGCAGCATTTTAAGCAATCCATTTAAACTAGAGCTATAGTCCTAATTCTTGCTTGAGTTCAAATGCAATGTTATACTCATGCACAAGAAGATAATAGGAGAAAGATACATGAACAGATATGAAATTTTTAGGTCATTAAAACATTTAGAAGAAAATGTGAGCCAACATGAATTAATTGGTGTTGCGTACGGAGAGACAATAGATGATGCTGCTGATGAAATTGATGAATGCATAAAAGCAGATTTGATTGCAGATGAAGACAATATTTACGCTGAATACAACGTAGATGTTAAACCTTTTGACCCAGCGGTATTGGAACTAGAACAATATGAGTACGCAGCTTCTGGAATACTATATCCTGCTGATTCTAATGCTCCTGAGAATATAATTCACGAGTATGGGATTAAAGAATTAAAATGTGAAAATTAGAATCGTATAGGAATTGAATCTGGAGATATTCACTTAGAATGTCTCTTTTTTTATCTTATGTGTAAAATTTAGAGCATTTTGAGTCTTATGAAAAAGCATCTCATAAGACGTTCATTGAACAAAAAAAAGCAAGACTCTTTAAAAGGAATCTTGCTTTGTATGTTACCAGTTTTGTACGTAAACTTCTACTGAATCGTGGTCTGGAAGCTCATTTGATAATGGATTAATTTCAAATGCTTCTGTAGAACCAGGTTCTATATCGTTTAAATAAGTAGTTTCAGCAAATACTGATTTGTCACCAGATTTGTAAATAGCTGTAATAGCTATTCCGTCTAAATCTTTTTTACCTTTATAAGTAACTTCACCTGTTAATTTAGCACATGCATACTCTTGAGGAACTTCGGTAATATTCGTTGTTTCAAACACATTAGATTTAATTGTTTTTCTTGATGTGAATTTAGGTTTTTTTGCTTTGATTTCCACTGTTGTTGCAGGAGTATCACCTGTATCCATCATACTTGTTAGAACAACTGTATCTTTAGGAGCAATAGACATACCAGTTTGAGAACTTGAACCTAATACATTTCCTGATTCATCTTTTGCTGTAGCTGTAATAACTGGGAAATTAATGCTTTTCTTTTTGTCATTATTCTTAATTTTTGCCCAGAAATAAACATAAGCTGTATCACTGTATTCATCCGTTGGTTGTACATAGTAACCACTATCAACAATTTCCAGTTTTGAAGCAGATTTCTTTTGCTTCTTTGCTTGAATTGTTGTTGCCTCCACATTAGTAGTTACAGGTACAGATAAACCTGTGGCCATTGCACCGCAAACAACGCATGCTGCGATAACCTTTTTAATAGCACTTTTCATACATAACCCTCCATAATCGCATATATGTATGCGCATTCATTAATTAAATTATATCACAAACATAACCAAAATAATATCTGAGCAAAAAAAAGAGCTGGCAGAAAGGGTTAAGCGCCAGCTCTAGGAATTAGAAGTGTTGGATGATTTAACAAGGGTTATGATTTACGGCTCATCCAACTAAACCTAGTATAACAGTGTGTTATGTGTTTTTTCAACTATAATTTCAGCTTCTTGCTTAGACTGGAATAACTTAGATTCTCTGACTCTGGTTCCTGCTGGAGTTTCGTTGTCGTTGAATTTTATCGTGCAAAAGTCAGAACCAGCCCTAATTACCGTAGCTTCTCTTATATGATATCCGTTAGCTATGAAATAGACGGTATCACCTACATTATATTTATTCATATGCATCCACCTTATCTCTAATGTAATTCAATCGTATCCTTAAGCCTTTACTTTTTCAACCTCAAATTGCGGTCTGACACTTTAAATGATGAGTAATTTTCAACCACGCTCATAAAACAAAGAAAGCAAGCAACTAACACGAATTTATACTTCTTGTGTTAATGCTTGCTAAGCTTTATCCATATTTTTCAACCACAAAATGCGTTTACCCCTTATTAATCGCTATTGGCGTAATTTATTCTTGAGGAACGCCTTAAGTTAGAGTATACTAACCATAAAGTTAGATATAACTAACGGGAGAACGATTATGAAGAAATGTATTGAATTTAATGGGGTATCAAAAAAGTATGAAGTAGGAGAAAAGGCATTTTATGCACTAAATGATGTTTCTTTTTCAATTGATCAACATGAAATGGTCGTTATTTTAGGTCCGAGTGGCGCTGGTAAATCAACTTTATTGAATATTATGGGTGGCATGGATCATGTGACAGATGGAAAAGTATATATGGATGGTTTAGATATTAGTAATTATAGTGAAAAAGAACTTACGGATTATCGTGCTAAAAATATTGGGTTTATTTTTCAGTTTTATAATATTTTGCCGACACTTACAGTGAAGGAAAATGTAGATTTGATTCGTGATGTAGTAAAAAACGCAAAGGATTCCATTGAAATATTGAATAAAGTTGGTTTAGGTGGACAAGAGAACAAATTTCCGAATCAATTAAGTGGAGGGGAACAACAGCGTGTATCGATTGCGCGTGCCATTGCGAAAAATCCAAAACTTCTTCTTTGCGATGAACCTACTGGGGCTTTAGATTCAAATACGGGAGTAGAGATTTTAAAGTTATTGCGCGAATGTACAGGAGAAAATACAGTTGTGATTGTAACGCATAATGCGTTGATTGCGGATGTGGCAGATCGTGTGATTCGTCTAAAGAATGGAAAAATTATTGAGAATGTTGTGAATGCACAACCTAAAAATATAAATGAGGTGAATTGGTAATGTTGAAGAAGAAACTGTTACGTGATCTTTGGCATTATAAGGGTCAATTCTTTACAATTTTTCTGATGGTGTTTATTGGAATGCTCGCATTTAGTGGTATTCATGGATATATGGACGGCATGGACGAAAGTGCTAAAGAGTATTATAAAGAATATAATTTGCAGGATTTATGGATCACAAATACAAATGTTGCAGATTCGGATTTAGAGAAATTAAAGTCTATGGATCATATAAGCGATGTAAATCGAGCATTAGTTTTGAATGCGAAATTAAAGGGGTATAAAGATGTAACTTTGGAAGCAAATGTTTTGGAAGAGAATACCATTTCTAAAATGTATGTTATCAAAGGGGAAAAATATGCATCGAATAAAAAAGGGTTGTGGTTTGATAGTTATTTGGCAGAATATTTAAATATTCATGTGGGAGACACTTTAAAGTTGGATGTTTCTGGACAGACTTTGAAGCTAAAAGTTGAGGGGTTAGTAAACACACCGGATCATGTATATTTTGTGAAGGATTCAACAGAAATTTTTCCTACACATCAAAACTATGGCTTTATATATATGTCGGCTGATACTTTTCAAGACGCAATGCATGTGGATGTTACATATAATAAGGCTTATGTGGATGTAGATAAGAAAAATAATGTGTCATCAGTAAAAAAAGAGATTCAAAAGGATTTTAATTTTTTATCTGTAACAGATCGTGACAATTCTTTTTCATATGCAGGTTACCAAGCGGAAGTAGAAGAAGGTCAAACTTATGCACCTGTATTTACGGGATTGTTTTTAATGATTGCGATTTTAAGTGTAATGAGTACAATGAATCGTTTTGTTCGCCAACAAAGAGTGCAGATTGGTACTTTAAAAGCACTTGGATTTAAAAATCGAAAAATCTATATCCATTATATTGGATTTGGCTTTATGATTAGCTTGATTGCGGCTGTATTAGGTGTTCTGGTTGGATACTTTACAATTGGTCAATTCTTTATTGATATGGAAGCTAGTTATTTTGAAATGCCAAATATACATACGGCTTTGTTGCCGATTGTGATTCAAACAGCAGTTTTGGTTGTAGCTTTGATTTCTTTAGTCACATATCTTTCTTCTAGAAAGATTCTAAAGGAAACGGCAAGTGAGGCTTTGCGTCTAGAAGTGCCAAAGGTAAAAAAGAATAGTTTGGATTGGTCTGTAAAATTTAATAAATGTAAATTATCGACAAGATGGAATATTCGAGATATAGCCCGCAATAAAGGAAGAAGTATTGCAGCATGTGTTGGAATTATTGGATGTACAATGTTACTGGTATGTTCGTTTGGTTTGTGGGATACGATTGAATCTTATATGGATTGGGAATATAAAATAATCAATACATATCAATATAAAATTAGTTTAAATAGTGATTATACAAAAGAACAATATGATCATTTAACTCACTTGTATGGAGATGCTACAAGTAAAAGTGTTGCGATTGAATTTAAAAATAAGGGGAAAAATGAAACAAGATCGATGCTTGTATTGGATGGAAAAGATAAATTAAATATCACAGATCATAATGAGAAGGTTATGTCTGTTCAATCAAATGGAATCTATTTAACAGAAAAACTAGCTGAAAAGTATGGGATTCAAGTAGGGGACAAAGTTACTTGGCATTTGACTGGAGATTCTTCTTGGCATACAAGTAAGGTTATTGGCTTGAATCGTGATCCGCAAACGCAGCAATTCACAATGTCAAAGAAATATTTTGAAAAGTTAGGATATACATATCGTCCAGATTCGATCTATACAAATAAAAAGCCAAAAAAAATAGATGGTGTTTCTAAAATTAGCAGTATTGAATCGATTCAAGAAGGTGTAGAGAGTATGCTTGAAGCGATGAAGTCGATGATGGTCTTATTAATTGTATTTGCGGTCTTATTAGGCTGTGTCATCTTATATAACTTGGGTGTGTTATCTTTTACTGAAAAACAATATCAATTTGCGACATTAAAGGTATTAGGCTTTAAGGATAAACAAATCAAAGAAATCTTTATCAAACAAAACACATGGATCATGTTGGTGGGAATGGTGATTGGTTTGCCACTAGGCTATTATATGTTGTCGTATATTTATACAAATGCTTTAAATGAGACATATGATTTTCCAGCCGTTGTAGAATGGATTTCTTATGTGTACGCAATCATAGGAACCATTTTAGTTTCGTATGTAATGAATAAGTTGTTGGCAAGAAAAATTAAAACAATTGATATGGTTTCAAGCTTAAAAGCCAATGAATAATTCGAATTTATTCGACAGTTGTTTATAATATTTACTTTAAATAAAGTATAATTTAAAAATAAAATGTTGTATGTAAAAAGAGCTTTTAAGCTAGAAATCTCTTTATTTGATTGAATATTTAGTTTATATATTTCTGTAATTCATGGGTGAGGTCGGAAAAAGTGTATGATTTTACTAAATTGAGACCAGAAAAAATGTAAAAGATCTTTATATAAAGTAAAAAAGCCTATATCTTCATGAAAGGTATAGGCTTTTTTATGTGTTTATTAATTAATGTGTTTATCTTTAAATTGTAAACGAGCTAAGGCTCTTGCCATACTGGCTTGTGACATATAATATTCACGAATGGATTGTTTCTGTCTCATTCTTTCTTTAGCACGTTCTAAAGATTCTTTGGCTCTTCTTGCATCTAGTTCTTCTTGTGTTTCACATGTATCAACTAAGACTTCAGCTTGGTTGTTTGAAAAGATCATGGATCCATAGCCACTAACGACTTCAATTTCAGAATTATCTTCTTTTCGGATTTTTAAAAGCCCAGGCGTAATTGCGTAGATTGTCTTGGCATGATGTGCAAGAAATTGTTTACTTCCATTGGGTGTGTGTATCGTTAATACTTGTGCTTTACCATTATAAAACACGTGATCACTGGCCATGATTTTTAAATCAAAAAGTTCCATGATTATACTTCTTTCGCTTTTTCTTTGACTTCTTCAATGGTTCCTACATTGAAAAAAGCACTTTCAGGATATTCGTCCATTTCTCCATCTAAGATTGCTTTAAAGCCTTTGATTGTATCTTGTAGAGGAACATATTTTCCCGGGATTGAAGTAAATTGTTCAGCTACGTGGAATGGTTGAGCCATAAAGTTACGTAAACGACGAGCTCTAGCTACAACGGTTTTATCTTCATCACTTAGTTCATCCATTCCTAGAATGGCAATAATATCTTGTAGTTCTTTATATTTTTGAAGGTATTGTAAAACACGTTGAGCTGTTTCATAGTGTTCTTCACCTACAATATCGGGTTGAAGAATTCTTGAACTTGATTCAAGTGGATCTACAGCTGGATAAATACCTTGTTCAACAACTTTACGAGATAAGACGGTTGTCGCATCCAAATGTTCGAATGTTGTTGCGGGAGCAGGGTCAGTTAAATCATCTGCAGGAACGTATACAGCTTGTACACTAGTAACGGATCCGTTTTTTGTGGAAGAAATACGTTCTTGAAGTTGTCCCATTTCATTCGCTAAAGTAGGTTGGTAACCAACGGCGGATGGCATACGTCCAAGTAAAGAAGAAACTTCTGATCCAGCTTGTACAAAACGGAAGATGTTGTCGATAAATAATAATACATCTTTATGTTCAACATCACGGAAATATTCGGCCATAGTCAGTCCGGTTTCGGCAACACGCATTCTGGCTCCTGGACTTTCATTCATTTGTCCAAAGACAAGTGCAGTGTTCTTGATTACACCGGATTCACTCATTTCAGTATATAAGTCGTTTCCTTCACGACTTCTTTCTCCAACACCTGTAAAGATGGAATAGCCTCCATGCTCACTGGCAATATTTCGAATCAATTCTTGGATCAGTACGGTTTTTCCAACGCCGGCACCCCCAAACAATCCAATCTTTCCACCTTTGGCATATGGTGCTAATAAGTCAATAACTTTGATTCCTGTTTCAAGAACTTCTGTGACAGGAGATTGATCTTCAAATTTTGGTGGTTTTCTGTGAATAGGCCAATATGTATCTGTATCAATCGCTTCTTTTCCATCGATTGTATCTCCCAAAACATTAAACAAACGACCTAAATTTTGTGTTCCAACTGGAATTTCAATGCCCATTCCTGTAGATAAGACAGGCATATCTTTTTGTAAGCCTTCACTAGGCGATAACATGATACAACGAACTGTATCGGTTCCAATGTGCTGCATAACTTCCATTACAACTTTTTTGCCGTGGTTATCAACCTGCAAAGCGGTTTGAATATATGGAAGTGGCGTTTCATCAAAATGTACGTCTACAACAGGGCCCATAACTTGTGTGATTTTTCCTATTTGCATGTGGATTGACTCCTTTTCTTCTTTTGTAGCTGTTGCCTTCTAGCTTTGGCACCAGCTGCAACCTCTGTTATTTCTTGTGTGATTTTTGCTTGTCTTTGACGATTGTATTGTAAAGATAAACTGTTTAATAATTCTTCACCGTTTTTATTTGCTGAATCCATTGCCTGCATACGCGCAAAGTTTTCGGATGCATAAGATTCAACAAGGGCACTATAAATAAATCCAGATAAATAATCAGGGATGACAATGTTTAATAATTCAGCAGGGCTTGGCTCCAACTGAATGGAGTGAATGGTTTGTCCACCAACTTCAACTTCCTGATTTAAACGATACAAAGGAAGTAACTGTTCAACATCGACCGTAAATTGATTGTGTTGATCCATACGTGTATAGATAATTAATACTTCATCGATTGTTTTTTCAGCATACAGTTCAAGCATTTTACTCGAAATGGATCTTGCACGACTCAAAGTTGGATTTTGCGCTGTATATAGAAAACTTTCTTCAACCGGAATGTGTCGTCTTAAAAAGTATTGTCTTCCAACTTCTCCAATCATATAGAGCTTATAGTTTGGGTGAGCCTTAATGATTTGTTCAGTGAGCTTTAAAACATTAAGGTTGTAGGCACCGGCCAATCCCTTATCTCCAGTAACACATATGATGGCCTTATTTTGATGTTTTTCATCAATATATTCTCGACTATCTAAGTAAGGGTGTTCAAAGTGATCAGGAAGATTTTGAAGGATCGTCAAAATCTGCTTTCGTAATGAGTAAAAATAAGGATCGGTATTTGCGGCTTTTTGTTTGGCCGTATTCATTTTGGTTGAAGAAATCATATACATGGCTTTTGTGATCTTCATAGTCGATTGAATACCATTCATTCGATCTTTGATTTCTCGGATTTGTGACATTATTCTTGTCCTCTATATTGTTTAGCTAGTGTAATGATTCTTGTTTTTAAATTGTCATCCAGTTTTTTAGTTGTATTGATCTCACGACTGATTTCACTGTGATTTTCATTAAACCAATCTAATAATTTTGTTTCTTCTTTTTTGACTTGTTTTGAATTCAAATCATCTAGAATTCCTGCGTCTGCAACTACTAGAATAATAACCATGTCTGCATGTGACATAGGGTGGTTTAAAGGTTGTTTCAAAAGCTCCATAAGTACTTGTCCGTGTTGAAGTTGTCGTTTTGTCGCATCATCTAAATCGGAGGCAAATTGTGTAAACTCCTTCATTTCACGGTATTGAGCTAAATTGATACGTAAAGATCCAGATGCTTTTTTCATGGCTTTAGTTTGAGCGGCACCACCGACACGGCTAACAGATAATCCAACATTAACAGCAGGTCTTTGTCCTTCAAAGAATAAATCACTTTCCAAGAAGATTTGACCATCGGTAATTGAAATAACGTTGGTTGGAATATAGGCACTTACATCTCCATCTTGAGTTTCGATGATTGGAAGAGCTGTGATGGATCCTCCTGAATTTAATCTAGAAGAACGTTCTAGTAGTCTAGAATGTAAATAGAATACATCACCTGGATAGGCTTCACGTCCTGGAGATCTTCCTAGTAATAAGGAGATCGTACGATAGGCAACGGCATGCTTGCTTAAATCATCGTAAACAATAAGTACGTCTTTGCCTTGATGCATAAAGTATTCAGCTAGAGAAGTTGCAGAATAAGGGGCAATATATTGTAGGCTGGCTGAATCGGCAGCCGTAGAGTTTACAATAACGGTATATCCCATCGCATCATTTTTCTTTAATGTATTGACTAGGTTAGCCACTGTACTTGCCTTTTGGGCAATAGAGACATAAATACAAATACAGTCTTTTCCTTTTTGATTTAGTATAGTATCCAATGCGATTGAAGTTTTACCCGTTTGACGATCCCCAATGATTAATTCACGCTGTCCTCTTCCAATAGGAAACATAGAATCGATGGATAGAATACCGGTTTCCATAGGAGTTGTGACAGGTTTACGGTCAATAATGCTTGGGGCGGGTTCTTCGATAGGACGCATTTCAGCGGCTTCAATAGGACCAAGTCCATCAATTGGATTTCCAAGTGGATCCACGACACGTCCTAGAAAATTAGAGCTGACTGGCATACCTGCTTGTTTTTTTGTTCGAGAAACCTTTGTACCTTGACCAATAGTACCTTCTGTATCAAATAGAATAACACCGATGTTTTCGGTTGTGATATCGAGTACCATTCCTTTTGTACCATTCTCAAAAACAACAACTTCTCCATACATCGCATGATCTAGTCCCGAAATGGTTGCGATACCATCTCCAATTGTTTCGACATAGCCAACTTCATTTTCTTGGGAAGTGGCTTCAAATTGTTCGATAGCCTCTTTTAAAATGGACATAAGTGTTCCATCTTTTTTCATTTGAATAGCTTTATCTCGAGCCGCCTGAATTTGTTCTTGAAGCTGTTGTTGGCGAGAACGTGTAGACCAATCGTATTCATCGTTGTTTGCGCTTAGAATAAAGCCTCCACGTACACTTGGATCAATAGAGATGGTTAGTGTAATATTTTCGGCCTGGTATTTATTTTTAAGGAATGTCTTTATTTTTTCTTCTTGCGCTGCACTAGGCCTTGTTACACAGCGTAAGGTTGCGTTTAAATTTTCGTTGTTCATTTATTTCATTTCCTTTAAAAAATCATCATATAGTTTTTCATCGCTCTTTGTATTTGTGATTTTATCAGCCGCTTTATTAATCAAATCTGCGATTTCAGATTTAGCTTTTGCCTTTTCCTCATTGGCAGCTTCAATCGTTTTGGTGCGAGCTTGTTCAATCATTTCATCGGATTTTTTATTTGCATCCGCAATAATTTGTTCATATTCAAGGCTGGCTTTTTCTTTTGCATCCGCTAGCATGCCATCACAAATTGTTTGCATATTTGCAAGCTGTTGATCTGCTTTATTTTTTGATTCAAGAGCTTCTTGTTTCTTTTGATTTGCCAAGGCAAAATCAGATTCTATTTCTTGTTTTCTTTTTTCAAGAATGTCATGTACTGGTTGAAATAGAAAATGTTTCATCAGTGCATATAAAATAAGTAGATTGATGATTGTCCAAAGAATATTGGAATCAATTCTTAACATAGATTATCCCACCTATTTCACCATTAAGATGATTAGAATACCTAATACAAATCCATAGATGGCTGTTGCTTCAGCTAAAGCTGCACCAATTAATAAGGTACTACGAATTTTTCCGTGAGCTTCTGGCTGCTGGGCGATGGCTTTTACGGCACTGCTTGTCGCAAAACCAATACCTAATCCTCCACCAATAACGGCAAGTGCTGCCATTCCAACTCCGATTGCTGTTAAACTCATTTTTATTTCCTCCTAATTTTATTCTGTTTCTGTCGCTTCTGCGATAAATAGTGATGTTAAAAAGACGAATACATAAGCTTGAATGAATCCATCAAAGAAATCAAAGTACAAGCTAAATACAGTAGGTATAAAGACAGGAACGACCATTTTGATCATTTCCATAATGACGAAGGCACCAATGACATTACCAAATAGACGCATACACAGTGATAAAGGACGTGTAAACACTTCAAGAATATTGATGGGTGTAACAACGGCGACGGGTTGAGTAAAGCTTTTGATCCAGCCTTTCATGCCTTTAGCTCGTATTCCACTGATTTCAATCAATACAATGCTCATAAGTGCTAGTGCGATAGTGACATTCATATCTTTGGTTGGGGGTTTCATACCAAAGATACCAATGATATTCGCAAGACCTATATATAATAGGATGGTTGAAATGTAGGTACTGTATTCTTTGGCATTTTCACCAAGCATGGAGATTGTGAATTTATCTAGCCATATGACAATACTTTCCGCTACAATTTGTTTCTTGCCTGGATTATGAACTTTGAGTCCTCGTGTTAACCAAGCAGAAAGTAAAACAAGTATAGCCATGACAACCCATGTGATGACAACAGATTCACTAATCGCAAAGGGACCGATAGTAAACGCGGTGTCAACGTTTAACTGGTCGAGTAGTTCTTTTGTGAACTCTTCCATAGCTCCTCCTTTCAAAACAATAAAAAAACGATGGAGATAATCCGTGAATTTACGAATTAAGACAAAATTCGTTTTTCTATAAGCTCGTATTTTAGTTCTCATGATTTTGAAATTCAAGTCTTTTTATCAATGTAAACGTTATCTGTTTTATATGACAAATTTTTGTATATTTCGCATATATGATACATATGTCTCAATTACATAATCGACTTTGTTTTGTGTTTGAATTTTAGAAAAAAGGGCATAAAAAAAAGGAAGAATCGATCTTCCTCTTAATGTTCCTTTGTATGATCAAAAGCCATGCCTAGAATGGTTTCAATATGTTCATCATCTAATGAATAGTAGACTGTCTTTCCTTCTTTTCTAGATTTGATGAGTTTAGAAAGGCGTAGTGCTTTTAATTGATGTGATACGGCAGATTTTGTCATATCGAGTACGTTGGCTAAATCCGATACGCACATTTCGCTTTGTTGAAGGGATAATAAAAGCTGAAGGCGTGTACTATCGCCCATGACTTTAAAGAAATCTGATAGGTTCATAATTTCATCAAAGGCCGGCATGTTTTCTTTTACTTCTTGTACTAATTCTGTATTTTTAGGCTTGCAGTCACAATGTGTACCAATCATATGTTCTCCTTTTTTCTTTATTATAGTTGAATGATTGAACAATTGTCAAAAAGTTATTGACATCATGTATGAATCCTATATAATGAAAGTGTAAAAAGTTGAATATATGTTCAACTATTCAAATGTGGAGGAAAATAATATGAAAAAGAGTTATAAGATTGATGTAGATTGCGCAAACTGTGCAAACAAAATGGAAGTAGCTGCTAATAATACAGAAGGCGTAAAGAATGCGGTTGTAAACTTCATGATGTTAAAGATGAATGTTGAATTTGAAGATGGAGTTCAACCTAAAGAAGTCATGGCTCGTGTTTTAGAAAATTGTAAAAAAGTAGAAGATGATTGCGAAATTTTCTTTTAATGAAAAGTAAGATGCGAAAGCATCTCTATTTTTCAATTATTATAGTTGAATGATTGAACAATTAATGTTTTTGGAGAGGTAGAGATAAGTATGAACAAGAAACAGAAAAAGATGTTAAAGCGAATTATTGTTGCGAGTATTCTTTTTATTATAATTAAGGTCGCAAAACTACCCGAATATATTGAAATTCCTTTGTTTCTAGTGGCCTATCTAGAAATTGGTTATGATATTCTTCTTAAGGCTTTTAAAGGAATTAGAAATCGTCAGGTATTTGATGAGAATTTTTTGATGGCTGTCGCAACAGTAGGTGCTATTGGTTTGAAATCTTTTGATGAAGCAACAGCTGTTATGTTGTTCTATCAGATTGGGGAATGGTTCCAGAGTTATGCGGTAGGTAAGAGTCGCAAAAACATTACGGAATTAATGGATATTCGTCCGGATTATGCCAATGTTGAAGATGAGGATGGAAATCTTGAACAAGTAGATCCGGATGAAGTTGAGATTGGTACAATTATTGTGGTTAAACCTGGTGAAAAAGTGGCTATTGATGGAATTGTGGTTGAAGGAAGTTCTACTCTAAATACAGCGGCTTTAACAGGGGAAAGCTTGCCTAGAGAAGTGAGTGAAAATGATGAAGTAATCAGTGGCTGCATCAATATGACTGGCTTATTAAAAATTAAGACAACAAAAGAATTTGGGGAATCTACTGTATCAAAAATTTTGGATTTGGTTGAAAATGCGTCAAGTAAGAAATCTCGTTCAGAAGCGTTTATTTCCCGTTTTGCGAGAATTTATACGCCAGCCGTATGTTATAGTGCTTTGGCATTGTTTTTACTTCCACCTGTATTCAATTTGATTATGTCAAATCCTGCTGACTTTGGCACATGGCTATATCGTGCCTTAACATTCTTAGTTATTTCTTGTCCATGTGCATTGGTGATCAGTATTCCTTTGAGTTTCTTTGCCGGAATTGGTGGCGCCAGCAATCAGGGCGTTTTGGTTAAAGGATCTAACTATTTAGAGGCTTTGGCATCCTGTAAATATGTTGTATTTGATAAAACAGGTACAATGACACAAGGTGTATTTGAGGTGGCAGGGATTCATCATGCGACTATTCCAGAAGAGAAATTATTAGAGTATGCGGCAATGGCTGAAAGTTATTCGACGCATCCTATTTCTAAAAGTTTATTAAAGGCGTATGGAAATACCATTGATAAATCTCGTATTGAAAATGTAGAAGAAATAAGTGGTCATGGTGTTAAAGCTGTAATGGATGGAGTGCAAGTACTTGCAGGTAATGATAAATTAATGAAGATGTATAATATTCCTTATCAAGAATGTCATTCTGTAGGAACCATTGTACATATGGCTATTGATGGCAAATATGCAGGTCACATTGTGATTTCGGATATGTTGAAGCCACATGCCAAAGAGGCTATTGAAGCATTAAAGAAGGCTGGCATTAAACAAACAGTCATGTTGACTGGGGATGTAAAAAGTGTGGCAGATAAAGTGGCTTCTGAATTACATATTGATAAAGTGTATTCAGAGCTGTTGCCTCAAGATAAGGTGAATAAAGTTGAAGAATTATTATCTTTAAAACAATCGAAAGAAAATCTTGCCTTTGTCGGAGATGGAATCAATGATGCTCCTGTATTGTCAAGAGCTGATATTGGTATTGCGATGGGTGCTTTAGGCAGTGATGCAGCTATTGAGGCGGCAGATATTGTTTTGATGGATGATGATCCATTAAAGATTTCTAAAGCCATTAAGATCGCAAAGAAGTGTATTCATATTGTATATGAGAATATTTATTTTGCGATTGGTATTAAACTCGTTTGTTTGATTTTAGGTGCCATTGGTATTGCGAATATGTGGGTTGCGATTTTTGCGGACGTTGGCGTTATGATTATTGCCGTATTAAATGCGATTCGTGCATTAAATGTTAAAAATTTGTAAGGAAATCTTAGGATTTCCTTATTTTCATATTGTGTTAAATTTGTTTTAGTTGTATCTTTGTCTTGTACGCAGAAAAGGAGATTCGAGATGCAGGAATTAAAACCAATTAAAGAAGGAAAAGTACGTGAAATTTATGACAATGGGGACAACCTTATTATGGTTGCGACAGATCGTATCAGTTGTTTTGATGTAATTCTAAACAATGAGGTTACAAAAAAAGGAACTGTTTTAACACAGATGTCAAAATTCTGGTTTGACTACACAAGTGATATCTTACCAAACCACATGATTAGTGTGGATACAAAGGATATGCCGGAATATTTCCAACAAGAAAAATTTGAAGGAAAATCAATGTTATGCCGTAAATTGAACATGCTTCCAATCGAATGTATTGTTCGTGGTTACATCACAGGTAGTGGATGGGCTAGCTACCAAGAAACAGGAAAGGTTTGTGGTATTGAACTTCCAGAAGGATTACAAGAATCACAACAACTTCCAGAACCAATTTATACACCTAGTACAAAGGCTGAAATTGGTGATCACGATGAAAACATTTCTTTTGAACAAAGTATTGCGCACTTAGAAAAATACTTCCCAGGACATGGTGAAGAATATGCAACTAAGATCAAAGATTGCACGATCGCTTTATATAAAAAATGTGCTGAGTATGCTTTAAGCAAAGGAATTATTATTGCGGATACAAAATTTGAATTTGGTTTAGACGAAAATGGTAATATCGTTATTGGCGATGAAATGTTAACTCCTGATAGTTCTCGTTTCTGGCCTGCAGACGGATATGAAGCGGGTCATTCGCAACCATCATTTGACAAACAATTTGCGCGTGACTGGCTAAAGGCAAATCCAGGTAATGACTGGACACTTCCTCAAGAGATTGTGGATAAGACAATTGAAAAATATCTTCAAGCTTACGCAATGTTGACGGGAAAAACATTATAATTAAGGAATACCCATAAGTTGAATGCTTATGGGTATTTTTTTGAAAACTGTATTTTTTGATGCCTAATTATATTTGAAAACCGTAAAATATGATGTTAATAACCACTTGAAAACCGAAGAACGCTATGTTTAAATGAGGAATAGATATTAGAAAATAATAATTATTGAATATATATGGTGAGGAAAAATATGAAACAAGGTGTATTTATAACATTTGAAGGAAATGATGGATCAGGAAAAACAACCGTATGTAAAGCGGTACAAGAAGAATTGATTAAAATGGGATACGACTGCATTTATACTCGTGAGCCAGGCGGAAGCAAGATTGCAGAATCCATTCGTAATATATTATTAGATGTAAACAATACAGAAATGGATGATCGTACAGAAGCATTATTATATGCGGCAAGTCGTAGACAACATTTAAAAGAAGTTGTTCTTCCAGCATTGGAAAATAAGAAGATTGTATTGTGTGATCGCTTCATTGATTCAAGTTTGGCATACCAAGGAATTGCACGAGGCATAGGTTTAAAAGAAGTATGGGATATCAATCAGTTTGCGATTGATGGATGTATGCCTGAAAAGACTCTATTTTTATCCGTTAGTGTAGAAACGGGTAAAAAACGTATGAATCTTCGTGGCGACTTGAATCGTTTGGACCAAGAAGAAAGTTCATTTCATAAAGCTGTGCGTCAAGGTTATGAAACATTAGTATCCATGTATCCAGAGCGTATTGAAGTGATTGATGCCGAGCCTTGTAAGGAAGAGGTTTTAAAAAGTGCCATGGAATGTGTCTTAAAGGTAATCAAAGAATATGAATAAAGAGTATCTAAAAAAAGCACAGCCAATCGTTTATCAGACATTGTCAAATGCTCTAAAAAACAAAAGAGTTGCGAATGCCTATTTATTTCACGGACCAAAAGGTTCAAGTAAATTAGAAACAGCCATCTTATTTGCACAAAGTATTGTGTGCGAACATACAGATTTTGATGGTTTTGCGTGTCAAGAATGTGAAAGTTGTAAACGCATAGAGAATGAAGAATCTTTAGATTACATGATTGTATCGAATGATCGTATTAAAAAGAAAGATATAGTGGATTTACAGGCGTTTTTTGAATCAACGAGTGCAGGAAAACAAAATGCCAGAATCTATATTCTAGATCATTATGATAAGGCTACGCCAGATGCTTCAAATAGCTTGTTGAAGTTTTTAGAGGAGCCAAGTGAAGGGATTTATGGTATATTAATTGCGGATGAAAAATCCAATGTATTACCTACTATTCAATCTAGGTGTCAGGCTATTCATTTTAAACCGGAAAGCTGTGAACACTTGTTGCTTGAAAATACAAGTGAAGAAAACGCGAAGATGTTGGCCGAATCTGGATATACGTATGATAAGGCTATTGAATTGTTGTCTTTGCCTGATTTTGAAGAGTTAAAACAAGTTGCACTTGAATATATTGAACATGCATCTTCTTTTGCACAAATTGAAAAGATGCAGACAGGTGTATTTGTGAATAAGTCTGAACGCATGAATAAGGATTGGATACAATTGTGGATTCAATGGATTTTATTCTATGTAAAAAATGATAGGGTAAATTTACCTTTAGAAAAAAAAGTAAAACTATATTCGATTTTGGTTGAGAATATGGATATGTTATATCGACCAGTCGATTTAGGTTTATTTATGGATAAGCTTTATTATGATATTAGGAAGGCTGTGATTTAGTGAATACAGAAGGAAAAGTAACATATAAATATATTGTTTATATTCAGTTTGAAGAATCAAAAAAAGCCTACACTTTCGGGTCAAATGTAAAATACTATACAAATGATATCGTTGTTGTAGAAACAGTACGTGGACAAGAATTAGGAAAGGTTTGTGTCCCTACCGTTGATTTTGATGCTTCCAAAGTAAAAGGAGATATTAAACCGGTATTGCGTAAGGCAACAACAGAAGATATTAAGTGTAAAGAAGAAAATGTAGAAAGAGCTAAAGAAGCTATGAAGATTTGTCACGAGTGTGTCGCAAATTTGAAGTTGGATATGCATTTGATTAGTTCTGAATATACATTGGATCGTACAAAAGTTATTTTTACATATGTATCTGATGATCGTGTAGATTTTAGACAACTATTGAAAGATTTAGCACAACACTTACATTGTCGTATAGAATTAAGACAAGTGGGTCCAAGAAACAAAGCTAAAATTGTCGGTGGAATTGGAAACTGCGGTATGGAATGCTGCTGCTCAAGATTCATGTCAGATTTTGATACAGTATCAATCAATATGGCTAAAAACCAGTTGTTGGCATTGAATATTCAAAAGTTGAGTGGACAGTGTGGAAAACTAATGTGTTGTTTACGTTTTGAAAATGAAGAATATACAAGAATGCGTAAGGATTTGCCAAAAATCAATTCAACTGTGACATATAAAGACAAGAAGTATCGTATTTCAAGTATGAACGTTCTTCAAAAACAGGCTAAGTTAGAGAACAAAGAAGAAGTCTTGTTTGTGGATTTCAAAGAATTGTGGCCAGACAAGGAATTAAATAATGATTAGACAGAAGAGTTTTGAATCGGATGTTTCCACATTGTATTTGGTTCCTACACCTATTGGAAACTTACAGGAAATGACACCTAGAGCTTTGGATATTTTAAAAGAAGTGAGTGTCATTGCAGCTGAGGATACGCGTAACACAAAAAAACTTTTAATGGCATATGGAATTGATACAATATTGATGTCGCATCATGAACATAATCAACAGGTCAGTATTCCTAAAATCATTGAACGATTAGAAAATGGCGAAAATGTTGCGGTAGTTTCCGATGCAGGCTACCCTTTGGTTTCAGATCCAGGACAGAAATTAGTTCAAGAAACCATTTCGCATGGATTTAATGTGGTTTCTGTTTCAGGTGCCAACGCAGCTATGAATGCATTGGTTGCGAGTGGATTGAGTTGTTATCACTATTTGTTCTATGGCTTTTTAGACAATAAGAGTTCAAAAAGAAAGAAACAACTCGAAGAAATCAAAACAATTCCTTATACAACGATTTTCTATGAAGCACCTCATCGTATTGAGGATACTTTACAAGATATGTTGGAAGTATTGGGAAATCGTCAAATGTGTTTAGCTAGAGAACTTACAAAAGTGCATGAAGAATATATTCGTGGTACCATTGAAGAAGTGTTAGAAGTAGCGGCTACTTGTAAAGGTGAAATGGTTATTGTCATGGATGGCTTTAAACAAGATGACGTTGTATTTGATATGTATACAGCCATTACGAAAGTGGATGAATATATTGAATCTGGAATGCGTACAAAAGAAGCTATTGGTTTAGTTGCTAAAGAAATGGCTTGCAAAAAGAATGAATTATATGAAGCTTATCATAAAAGATAGGCTTTTTTCTTTTATATAAAGTAAATTGTGTTGTTACAGAAATTAAATGAAAAATTAATTGAAATAGTTACAGAAAATATTATAATAAGTTACTGAAAAGAGAAGAGGAAGAATAATGAATAAGAGAAGTGTATGTGCCCTAGGTATGGCATTTGTACTTGCAGGATGTTCTGCAGGTGGATCAGGTTCTGGTAAAGAACAAACATTAACAGTTGGATTGTTTACAGAAATGAATGGAGATTTTTCTCCTATGTATTATCAGACCGTTAACGATCACAATGTAGTTAACTTGGTATATCAAGGATTATTGGCATATGACAAGGATGCCAATTTAGTTCCAGAATTAGCAGAGGAACTACCTACTATTAGTGATGATGGAACAACAATGACATTTAAATTGAAGAAAGGTGTTAAATTTAGTGATGGATCTAAATTTACTTCAAAAGATGTAAAGGCAACGTTTAGCGTTATGGCTGACCCAAGTTATACAGGACGTTTTTCAAGTAATGTAGATTTCCTAAATGGATATAGCGAATATCATGATGGAGATGCTAAAAATGTCTCTGGAATTGAAACACCAGACGATTATACAGTTGTATTCCATATGGCAAAGCCAAAAATTGATGCAGAATCGACTTTGGGAATACAAAAAATTTGTAGTGCAAAAACATTGAAGTATAAGAAGGGAAAAACTTCAAATGTTGAAAAGAACAATAGTAATCCTATTGGAACAGGTCCTTATAAATTAAAATCATTCTCTAAAACAGAGGGAGCTTCATTGGATCGAAATGAAAATTTTGAAGCTGAGGATGGAGAATACCAAATTTCTAAGATTATGATCAAGAAAACGGAGACTTCGACTGAAATCAAAGAATTGGAAAATGGAACAATCGATTATATTCCAGATGTAGTGGAAGCGAATAAAATCAACACAGTAGCCAAAGACAAAGATAAAGGTTTGACTATGGATTCGTATCCAAGTGATCGTGAAGACTTCTTGTTTATGAATACAGCAGCAGGGGCATGCCAAGATCAGGCTGTTCGTCAAGCTTTGGCTTATGGATTTGATCGTGAAGCCTATATCGCAAGCTATTATAAATTAGATGATAAAGATGCTAAATTGGCATATGTACCAGGCTTGTTTGGTAATCCAGTATCTGGCGAAAATAGTGCATATGTTCGTGGTGAAGAAAAAGTTGATGGGGCTACTTATTATGATTATGATGTAGAAAAGGCAAAACAAATCTTAGATGATGCAGGATGGACTGTTGGTAGTGATGGTATTCGTGAAAAGAATGGTCAAAAATTAAGCATTAAGTTTTTAGCTATAAAAGAAAAAGATGCGATGGATACAATGATTCCTATGTTACAAAAACAATGGGGCGAACTTGGTGTCGACTTCAAGGCAAACACAATGGAGTTTAATACAGTTATTTCAACTGTAGGTGATGATTCAGCTGTTGGTGATTGGGATGTATCTTATTTAGGAAACTCTTTTACAAGCCCTGAAGATACAGGCGTTGATTACTTTATTCAATCACAAGGCGTAAATAACTTTGCTCGTTTAAAAGATGATGAATTAGATTCATACTTAGCTGCAGGTGCTTATACAGCTGATAAAGATGCTTCAGCAGCTGCTTACTTAAAGGCTTATGTTCGTCAAGCAGAATTGTGTGCATACTTACCAACAGATGGTGCACAAACATATTGTTTGCGTAATAAGAAAGTAAAAGGTTTGAATACATCTTCTACACTTATTTGGTCAGAATCAATGGCTACAGCTTATATTGATGATTAATAGTAAAAGGGGCTATAACAGATAAAAACGTTTTAGTTTAAAAAAGGACCGAATATTCAAGACTTAAAAAATCTGAATATCGGTCTTTCTTTTATTTGTGCAAAAATAGTTAGTTAATTGTAATGCATATCAGATACCATTCCATATTCTGGTATTGCAGGATATGAAAGCTTGAATTCTATTAAAATGAAGCCAAAGAAAATTTTTCGACTGAGTAGGCTAAAAGATATATGACACAACAAAGTATCTGAAGTGAAGGGATTTTCGAACAGATCAAAGAAGACAATCATTATGATAAAAACTAAAGATATTACTTGTATGTGTTGGTCATAATCTAAGAAGATATCACACTCGATAACTAGAATTTTAGAAAAACAATAATTTAAACTAAGGCTCTAGGAGTTAAAAAAATAATAAGATAAAAAGAAAGGAGCTAAACTCCATAAGTAATAAAAATTACTTATTCGTTATGGCTCCTTTTTAAATCGTCACGACTTGAATGTTTTGATTGTTTAGTTCTTGAACATAAGAAGAATCAATAGAATGATCAGTTATAACAGTTTTTATTTTATCTTTTAAATTTAATGGTACAACACCGCGCTTAGAAAATTTATCGCTTTCTGTTAGCACGATTATTTGTTCGGCTTGATGCGACATATCACGTACGGCTTGTGCTCGCATTTGATCACGATTTGAAAAGCCAATTCTAGAATCATATCCATCTGTACCGATAAAAAAATAATCGACAAAAAAGTTGGATACACATTCTTGAACCATAGGACCTACCATAACTTGTGAATCTTGTTGATAAATTCCGCCTAAAAGAATAATTTGAAAATTTGATTTTCCACGAATATATTCTGCGATAAAAGCACTATTGGTGATAATTGTTAAGTCTTTATGAAGTTGTGTTAACGTATCCGCTAAAAGTGCACAACAACTACCACTTTCAATCATAATTGTATCGCCTTCATTAACAAGTTCAGTAGCTTTTAAAGCTATTTTTTTCTTTTCTTCATAATGATACGCAATTCTACCATTGATATCATCTGTGCTACATAACACAGCATGCCCATGTTCACGCTTGATGATTCCTTTAGCTTCTAATGCATCTAAATCTTTGCGGATCGTTACTTGGGAAACACCTAGGTATTCAGCGAGTTGAGAAACCTCGATTCTCTTTTCAGATGTCAGTAATTCTAATATTTTATTTGTTCTATTTTTCATTTACGTTGATTCCTATCATTTTGTTTATATAATAAGTGTTTTTGATTTCAAATGAAAGTTAAATTTAGAAAAAAGCGTGAATGTTATTTTCTTTAAATATATTTAAATACTCTTTTAAATCTTCAGGATGATATGAAGGGATATTTTCATAATCGTATTTTATATTTAAAAGATGATATTTATTTTCTCCAAATTGATGGAATGGTAGAAGTTGACACTTGTGTATTCCAATGTTGTGAAGTGTTTTTGAAAATTCTTTTGCGTCATCCAAAGAATCGTTGAAGCCAGGTATAACAGGGATTCGCACAAGAACTGTTTTGCCATTGGCGATGGCATGTTTCATGTTCAGTAATGGTAATTTATTAGAAACACCTGTACCTTCTATATGTTTATCCGTGTTCCAGTGTTTCATATCAAAAAGAATGTAATCTACATATTCCATGACGTGATCAAATGTTTCTTCTGTCGCAAAACCGGTTGTTTCACAACACGTATGAATTCCTTCCTCTTTAGCGGCTAAGAGAAGTTCTCTTGAAAACTCAGGTTGAAGTAAAAGCTCACCTCCAGAAAGTGTTAGACCACCACCACTTTCTTCATAGCAGGCTTGATCTTGTAAAACAATTTTAAGCACTTCTTCCACAGATTTTTGTTCGCCTTGTGCACTTAATGCGTTTCTTGGACATTCATATACACATTTCTTACATCCAATACACTGACTATGGTTGATTTTGACGGATTTATCAATTATTTTCATAGCGTTTTTTGGGCAGGTTTCAATGCAATGATGACAATTTATACATTTTTTTTGATCCCAAAGAACTTGTGTTTGTATAAGCTGACTTTCAGGATTTGCACACCACTTACAACGAAGAGGACATCCCTTTAGAAAAACGGTAGTACGAATTCCTGGACCGTCATTTACACTGAATTTTTGAATGTTAAAAATAATTCCTGTTGTATTTCGATTTGTTGTTGTCATTTTAATTTCCTCATATAGAGTATAAACATTTCAAAGAAGAAAAGCAATGTCTATAGTTACAAATGAAAGTATAAATCGTTTTAAATGAAATTAAAGTTGACATGAAATGCGTGTGATGCTATTTTTAAATTGCGAATAAAAGAATATAAAGTTACGAATGAAATGTAATATGGAGGACGGACATGGAAAATGTAGAACATTTTGGAACATTGACAGAACGAATGAAAGAATTTCGAGAAGAAGTTTTAGATGAAAAACCTTATATTGATGCACAACGTGCAATTCTAGCAACGCTTGCTTACAAAGAAAATTTAAATCAACCACGAGTGATGGTTCGAGCTAAAATGCTAGAAAAAGTTCTTGATAATATGAGTATATATATTGAAGACAAATCTCTTTTAGCAGGAAATCAGGCAACTAAGAACCGTAACGCTCCTATTTTTCCTGAGTATACTATGGAATTTGTTATGAAAGAATTGGATCAGTTTGAGAAAAGGGATGGGGACGTATTCTATATCACTGAAAAGACCAAGGAACAACTTAGAGAAATTGCACCATTCTGGCAGAATAACAATTTGCGTGCAAGAGGAGAAGCTCTTCTTCCTGAAGAAGTTCGTGTCTTTATGGAAACAGGTGTATTTGGAATGGAAGGTAAGTTAAATGCAGGAGATGCGCATTTGGTGGTGAACTATGAGCGTATTTTGAAGGATGGATTAAGAGGATACGAAAAGCGTGTAAAAGAATATAAAGCTTCTCTTGATTTGACGGATCCTGAAAGTATAGATAAGTATTGTTTCTATAATGCAGTTCTTATAGTACTGGAAGCGGTGCGTAATTTTGCAAATCGTTACAGCGTTCTTGCAAAGGATTTAGCAGAAAAAGAATTGAATCAAGAAAGAAAGATTGAATTATTAGAGATCAGTAGAATTTGTTCAAAAGTTCCATATGAACCAGCAGAAACATTTCGAGAAGCGGTACAATCCGTATGGTTTATTCAATTGATTTTACAAATTGAATCCAACGGACATTCTTTGAGTTATGGCAGATTCGATCAATATATGTATCCATATTATAATCGAGATATTAAAAATGGTACTATTAAAGAATCTGAAGCCTTGGAATTGTTGACATGCTTGTGGATAAAGACACTTACAATCAATAAAGTTCGTTCTCAAGCACATACGCTGAGTTCGGCAGGTTCTCCTATGTATCAAAATGTAACGATTGCAGGCCAAACAATAGATAAAAAGGATGCAGTCAATGATTTGAGTTTTTTAGTTTTGAAATCTGTTGCACAGACAAGATTGACACAACCAAATTTAACTGTGCGCTATCACAAGAATATCAATAAACATTTTTTGGATGAATGTGTAGAGGTTATGCGTCTAGGCTTTGGAATGCCAGCATTAAACAATGACGAAATTATAATTCCTTCCTTTATGGATTGGCAAGTTAAAGAGGAGGATGCCTATAATTATAGTGCCATAGGCTGTGTAGAAACAGCGGTTCCAGGTAAATGGGGTTACCGTTGTACGGGAATGTCTTATATCAATTTTCCAAGAATGCTTTTGTGTACGATGAATAACGGCGTGGATCTTACAAGTAATAAACGTTTTACAAAAGGATATGGCTATTTTACGGAAATGGAAAGTTATGAAGAACTATTAAAAGCATGGGATAAAACAATAAGGGAAATTACTCGATATAGTGTTATTGTAGAAAATGTAATTGATAAGGCCTCTGAAAGAGATGTGCCAGACATTCTTTGTTCGGCTTTGACAGATGATTGTATTGCCAGAGGCAAAACAATCAAAGAAGGTGGAGCGGTCTATGATTTTATTTCAGGACTTCAAGTAGGAATTGCGAACATGGCAGATTGTTTGGCAGCTATAAAGAAGTTAGTGTATGAAGAAAAGAAAATCACAAAACAAGAGCTTTGGGATGCAATCTTAGATGATTTTTCATCACCTGAAAACAAAAAAATTCAGGAAATGTTGATTCGTGAAGCTCCAAAATATGGAAATGATGATGATTATGTCGATCAGTTAATTGTGGAAGCTTATGATTCTTATATTGAAGAAATCGAAAAATATCCAAATACACGTTATAATAGAGGACCAATTGGCGGAATTCGTTACGCAGGAACTTCTTCAATTAGTGCGAATGTTGGACAAGGTATGTCAACGATGGCTACGCCAGATGGACGAAATGCATTCGAACCTTTGGCAGAAGGTTGCAGTCCAGCGCATAATAGCGATAAAAATGGACCTACAGCTGTGTTTAAAAGTGTGTCTAAGCTTCGTACAAATAAAATTACGGGTGGCGTTCTGCTAAATCAAAAAATGACACCTCAAATGTTGTCGACTGAAGAAAATCGACAAAAATTAGAATTGCGGATTAAAACTTTCTTTAATCGTTTACATGGATATCACGTGCAATATAACATTGTTTCTAAAGAAACTTTGATTGATGCACAGAAGCACCCTGAAAAACATAAGGATTTAATTGTTCGTGTAGCCGGATATAGTGCTTTCTTTAATGTGCTTTCTAAAAAGACGCAAGACGATATTATTGGTAGAACAGAACAATCTTTAATGTAAGAAAATGTAAATAATTTGAAAAAGCTATTGAAAATATGCTTTATCAGGTGTATTCTATAGGCAACTGATGCGAAAGAGATCAAACTAAGAACCGGATATAAAGAGATTCTAGTCAGGGTGGAAGCTAGATTATTACGACTTAGCAAATGGACTTTCAAGGGCAAGGCGAAAAGTGTTTCTGAGTAGCTGCGACGTGTTCCGTGCGTTAAATGGATCGAATGTGATGGCATTCTAGAGGTGGGTATAACTATACCAATTCAGGTGGTACCGCAGATTATTTTGATATTCTGTCCTGTGTCAAATTTTTAATTTGATGCAGGATTTTTTATTTATAAGGAGAGTGATGAAAAGTGTTAGCTGACTGGTGGTGGTACAAAGAATAAATAATTAGGAGGTAAAAGAGAATGTATAAAAAATTATTAGCATGTGGAATGGCTTTATTGATGTGTGGATGTAGTGCAAAAGCTGCAGGTAATGATCAAGTGTTGACAGTTGGGTTGAGTTCAGAAATGAACGGAACTTTTTCGCCCATGTATTATCAAACGACAAATGATTCTTATGTCGTTGATTTGGTTTATCAAGGGTTGTTGAAATACAACAAAAAAGGAGAGTTAGTTGCAGATTTGGCTAAGTCCTTACCTGAAATCAGTGAAGATGGAAAAACAATGACATTTAAATTAAAGAAAGGCATCCAGTTTAGTGATGGATCCAAGTTTACTTCAAAAGATGTGCAGACAACATTTACCGTTATGGCCGATCCAAGCTATACAGGTCGTTTTGCGAACAACGTTGATTTTTTAGATGGTTATAGCGAATATCATGATGCAGATGCATCTAGCTTTACTGGGGTTGAAACACCAGATAACTATACAGTTGTTTTCCATTTGGATAAGCCTAGAATTGATGCGGTTTCTACACTTGGAACACAGAAGATTTGTAGTTCAGAATATTTAAATTATAAAAAAGGAAAAACAGAAAATATTGAAAAGAAGAATAGTAAGCCAATTGGAACGGGTGCTTATGTATTAAAGAAGTTTGAGAAGACAAGTGGGGCTAGTTTAATTTCAAATTCAAAGTTTAAGGCGAAAAAAGGACAGTATCAAATTTCTAAGATTATGATCAAAAAGACAGATACTTCAACAGAAGTCAAAGAATTGGAAAATGGAACGGTGGACTATATTCCAGATGTGATTGAGGCAAATAAAATTAAATCTGTACAAAAGAATAAGAGTTTGTCTGTTGATTCTTATCCGAGTGATCGTGAAAGTTTTATTATCTTTAACTCTTATGCGGGAGCTTGTAGTGATGTTGTGGTAAGAAAAGCCATCGGATATGGATTTAATGCGCAAGAATATATTGATAATTACTATCAAATTGATGGTATGGCTTATAAGCCTGGTACTTTTGGAAATCCTGTTTCTTTAAATAATGGAAAAATGATTCGTAATGAAGAAAAAGTGGATGGTGTCACTTATTATGATTATGATGTTGAAAAGGCCAATCAAATCTTAGAGGATGCAGGATATACATTGGCAGATGATGGGTATCGTTATAAAGATGGTGAAAAATTAACAATTCGTTTCTTGGCAAATAAGGATAAGGATTCTTTGGATTCTTTAATTCCGGTTTTACAGAAATGTTTAAATGCGATTGGTATTGATTTTAAAGCCAATACAGTTGAATTTAATACAGTCATCAATACTGTACAGGATGATGCACAAACAGATAGTTGGGATGCAACATATCTAGGTTTCTCTTATGGCTCACCAGACGATACAGGCATTAACTTTATCTTAAGAACGGGAGCCACAAATAACTTTGGTCGTTTGAGTGATGAACAACTAGACGCTTATCTAGATGCCGGTATGTATACTTCCGATAATGAAGTGTCTAAAGAGAATTATCATAATGCTTTAGTTCGACAAAGTGAACTATGTGGTTATTTGCCTGTGGATTCAACTAAAACATATTGTTTAAGAAATAAGAATATCAAAGGAATGCATACAACATCTATTTATAATTGGGCTCAATCTATTGCGACGGCTTATATTGTAAATAAATAATACATGATGTATCCTAATGGATATTAGGGCAAAAAAGAGGAAGTTGGTAGCTTCCTCTTTTCTGTTACTACATTACGTAGTCTTATCGCAATCAGAGTATATCACGAAATATAGATTTTATGTAAGAATATTATTCACTTTTAGTTTATTCTTGTGTTTTGATAATATATTTCAAAATTTTATCTTTTAATTCTCTAGCATTTTTTACATACTGATGATAATCAAGATTAAAACGAGTCACACTTCCTTCATGAAATGGAATCCATATTTCTTTTTTATCTTTTTGAATGATATTTAATCCAACGATACATTGCTCATTTCCGTTAATTAAACTTCCTGACATAAATGTAGCCATTGAATTTAATAATTGTGATTTTATAGCTTGTCGAACAGGCAATGCTTTCACTTCAATTTTTTCAATAGACTCAATTTTTAATAATTCTTCTCCATTAAAATAGAGTTTAGATCCTTTAATACTGCATAATTTTTCCATACTATTTCCTTTAATTGATTTTGTTTTTATCTAACCAATTTATAAGCCTTTCTTCCAAATCATTCCATTCAGATAAATCTAACTCATTAGTAAATTTTCCATCAGTAAATTTATAAATACTAGGGTAATATTGTAAAGATGGTAATATAGATGTTATATAGTCAATGTCATTATCATTTTTTGTTTTTACTGTATATTCGTATATCGTAATACTATTCTCTGTAACTAAATCTTCTTTATTTTCTATTAACTTTTCTAGTTGATTTATATTTATTTCTTCAATCATTAATTTTGAACTTTTACATGAAGTTAAACAAAGTACCATCATTATCACAAGAAAAACATTTAAAATATTCTTTTTTAAAGTCATATTTGTCTTGCTATCTTTTTTTAATTACTATCAAAATAACGATACAGAATATTGAGGAGTAACTACATTAACAAAACCTGATTGAAGACATTTCCATTTACCTGCAACATTCATCGTATTATTATTGACAATATATCTTTCTAACAAACTAAAACCAGTTCCCCACACTTCTACTGAAAAACTACAATTTGTTACATGATCTACTCCAGTGCCAGCAACAACATAACAACGAATCGTTCCTTTGGAACCATGTAAAACATCTCCAAAATAATAAGTAGCTGAGTTGCTGTTCCATCCTGATGATCTAGGTTTAACTGCATTATTTTCAACTTTTACAACTGTCGCACCTGCATCGAACGCTTTTTGAGCTTCCATTTTTACTTCTAACTCATTATTCAAATCAGCATAAACTATAGCAAACCCATCTTCACTAATTTTAATATTATTTTCCTGTGCCTGAATGGATGTTGCTCCTATTAAGGAAAATGAAATACATATTGCCATGAATAATCTAAATAATTTGTTTGTTTTCATAAATATTTCCCTCCATGATTAATTAAAATTTTTGTTAAGTTTTGATAACTGTATACCACATATTCTCATCCCTTTCTTTAAAAAATTTATCACCACATCTTCATACTAAAAATTTTTTTAATCCATTTCTAGTCTTATAAAAAATATTTATTTTTGCTATAATTTAAAAGTAAGAAAAAAGGAATCAACTGTAGAGTTGATTCCTTTCAGACTGTTGACAAAGTGACTGTCGACAGTCTTTTTAAAATCTGATAGAATATCTGTGGCAGAAACGTACTTCATAAACCCAAAAATAGTCGACGTTTCTGCCATTTATTATGCCAAAAATGATATAATTATAGAGGGTTTATGGAGGATATCACAATGGCTATGACTAACAGAAACAATGCAAAATTAGATTGTATGATTTATTATACATTAGATGAATTAGTACCACAGGATCATTTGGTTCGTAAGATGGAGAATGCTCTTGATTTTCGGTTTATTTATCCGAAAGTTCAGCATCTTTACAGTCGTCACGGCAGACCGAGTATCGATCCTGTGGTTCTTTTTAAAATGCTTATCATAAATATCGTGTTTGGAATCAATTCTA
>OJKO01000020.1_pt1 | contig 86687 bp, 82 predicted proteins | sample 1596541 | NCBI WGS metagenome assembly OJKO01 (sample SAMEA4350163, study PRJEB24818) | metagenome | biome: human; feature: gut; material: faeces | place: Denmark | collected 2013-09
GACTATGCTTTCTCAAGATAGTCCAATCATAAATTAAATAAATAGTAAATTGGTAAGCCGTATGCATTAATAGTGCACGTACGGTTTGATAAGGGGCTAGCCTAGTGATAGGTTAGCCTACTTTCTTTATGCAGAAAGGAAGATAAACAAAATGAATATTAAAGAAGGAATTTGCACAGGTATTGGTGTCATTGGAAGCATCATTGCATCAGCGTTTGGTGGATGGGACACAGGTTTGATTACATTACTTATTTTTATGGGAATTGATTACTTTTCAGGATTGGTGGTTGCAGGTGTTTTTCACAAGTCCAACAAAACTGAATCAGGTGCGTTGGAAAGCAAAGCAGGATGGAAAGGGCTTTGCAGGAAATGCATGACCCTTTTGTTTGTATTGATTGCATATAGATTGGATTTAGCAATTGGTGTGGATTACATCAGAAATGCAGTCATCATTGGATTTATGGCAAATGAATTGATTTCAATTGTGGAAAATGCAGGTCTTATGGGTCTTCCATTACCTGATGCAATCAACAAAGCAATTGATGTTTTAACAGAACAGAAAGAAGGGTAATAAATGACTAATCATGAATTCATCAAGAAAGTTGCAGATACAGTCTGCAAGGTAGCACTGTCTTATGGAATCTTGGTTCATAGTCCAATCATTGCACAGGCAATCTTAGAAAGTGGGTGGGGCAAGTCAAAACTTGCTTCCACCTATCACAATTATTTTGGTCTGAAATGTGGGACTAAATGGACAGGAAAATCAGTGAATCTGACAACACAGGAAGAATATGAAGTTGGAACACTGACAACCATCAAAGACAATTTTAGGGTTTATGACAGCATGGAAGATGGAATCAAAGGGTATTTTGAATTCATTCAGCTTCCAAGATATAGCAATCTGAAGGGCATCACAGACCCTAAGACATATCTTGAAACCATCAAGGCAGATGGATATGCAACATCTTCTACTTATGTAGATAACAACATGAAGTTAATCAATCAGTATGATTTGACACAGTACGACAAGAAAGAAGGTAACAACAGTATGTCATATGATAGAACAGCAGTAGTGAATCAGGCAAAAGCATGGCTTGGATATAATGAAGCAGATGGTTCACACAGAGCAATTATTGATTTATACAACACACAGAATCCAAGACCAAGAGGTTACAAAGTAACATATACAGATGCATGGTGTGCAACCTTTGTATCTGCTGTTGCAGTGAAACTTGGTTATACAAGAATCATTCCAACAGAATGTTCATGTAATTACATGATTAAAGGTTTTCAGCAGATTGGATGTTGGGTTGAAAATGATGCATATGTTCCAAAAGCAGGTGATGTCATTTTCTATGATTGGCAGGATTCAGGCATTGGTGACAATGTAGGTTCATCTGACCATGTTGGAATTGTTGAAAAATGTGATGGTAAGACAATCACAGTTATTGAAGGAAACACTTCAAATAAGGTTGGAAGAAGAACACTTGCAGTCAATGGAAAGTATATCAGGGGATTTGGTGTTCCTGCATACACAACACAGTCTGCATCCACACCTGCACCTTCTACAACAAAGAAAGACATCACAACCATTGCAAAGGAAGTCTTAGCAGGTCAGTGGGGTAATGGTGATGACAGAAAGAACAGACTAACATCAGCAGGTTATGACTATGCAACAGTTCAGGTAAAGGTCAATGAACTTGTAAGTGGTAAAACATCCACACCAACAAAATCAGTTGCTGAAGTAGCAAAAGAAGTTCTTGCAGGAAAATGGGGAAATGGAACTACAAGAAAGACTGCACTTGAAAATGCAGGATATAACTATTCTGAAGTTCAGCAGAAAGTCAATGAACTTTGTGGACAGAAGTCTGTGACTGAAGTTGCAAAGGAAGTTATTCAGGGCAAGTGGGGCAATGGTGCAACACGAAAATCTAAGTTGGAACAGGCAGGATATAATTATTCTGCTGTTCAAGCAGAAGTAAACAGACTTTTGCGTTAGTAACCTGATAGAAACAAAAGAGTAACAAACACATCAGAAAGTCTTATAATATAAGGAACACAGTTATCTTGGAACTATCTAAACGATAATATTATTTATCACTTATTACAAGAGACATTCAAGAACTCCCTTTTGGGAGTTTTTGTTTTACCTTAAAATGAGCCTTGTAATGGGCTCTATTTTAATTATATAGTAGTATAAAGTTTATATAGATATTTAATATAGATTGTTAGAATGTAGTTTGTTGTCATGAATTTTTCGTGAATTATTTGGAAATTGTCAGACACCATCTAGCAAATTAAATCAGAGTTATTATTATGCATATGTACAACGAATCATATAAGATGCTTGTCAGATAAAAAGGTAGTTTACATATCCATTCTAAATCGCTACAATAGGAAATCGAGGTATTCACCTCTTATATCTTATGTAAAGGAAAAGGGAAAATGGGGATTTATTTCATTGTATGTCCGTTAGTATTTCTAGCGGGCTTTGTAGATTCAATTGCAGGTGGGGGAGGTCTAATTTCACTTCCAGCCTATATGTTTGCAGGAATACCAGTACACGCTGCAATTGCGACAAATAAGCTATCATCATCAACAGGCACTGTTGTATCGACTGCAAGACTTATTAAGAACAAAAAAGTAGATTGGGGATTTGTACCAGGAACAGTCATTGGCGCACTCATTGGTTCTGTTGCAGGCGCAAATCTTACACTTATTATGAGTGATTCAATTTTAAAGATGGTATTAGTTGTTCTTTTACCAGTTGTCGCAATCTGTGTATTAAAAGATAAGAATATGGATGTAGAAGTTCCAGTGGGAATGACAAAGACTAAACAATATTTGATTGCGATTGTATGCTCATTTGTGATTGGCTGTTATGATGGATTCTATGGTCCAGGAACAGGCACATTTTTATTACTTGTATTTACTAAGTTTGCGAAGATGCCAATAGATAAGGCGACAGGAAATGTAAAGGTAGTAAATCTATCTTCAAACATTTCAGCATTAGTTACATTTATCTTAGCAGGAAAGATTTTATGGGGATTAGGACTTGCTGCTTCATGCTTTAGTATTGCAGGGCATTATGTAGGTGCTGGAATGGTTGTGAATAATGGTTCTAAGATTATTAAACCAGTAATCCCAATTGTATTATTAATGATTAAAGTTGTATCAGGAATATAGTGTTAAAAGGACTGAACCCAATAATGGATTCAGTCCTTAATATATGTTTTCTTATTGAACATTATTTACTTTAATAGAAAAATAAGGTAATATATGTTTACGTTGTGAGAGGACCTGCGCGCCTCTCATTTTTTATTTCTGAAAATAATGTATGAAATAGTTGAATTGATATTTTGCAAGGTAAATGCGAGGTATTGAGAGGTTAAGATATAATTTGTTGATTATTTGCAAAATTTAGCTAGTAAATAAGCTGATTTTAAGTAAATAAAAGCAAATTTATTTTTGCAAGGTAAATGCGAGGTGTTGCGAGGTTATAAAAAAAGAAGGATTTACATCCTTCTCAAATAGTTTATTTCTTTGTCATTACGACATATGTCTCAGGACGTCTATCTCTAAATAATCCCCAAGATAAACGGTCCTCTTTCAATGTATCTAAATCAAACTCTCCATAAAGTATTGTCTCTTCCTGTTTTGCTGAGGCAATAATATCTCCTGTTGCATCCGCAATAAAAGAACAACCATAAAAATCTAAAGAAGAAGATTGTCCGGCATTTTCTTTACAAGGTTCAACTGTTTCTACTCCAATACGATTTGCAGCCACTACAGGCATTAAATTAGCGGCTGCATGACCCTGCATCACACGTCTCCAATGACCACTGCTATCAACATCTAAAATAGGTTCACTGCCAATGGCAGTAGGGTAGAGTAACATCTCCGCCCCCTGTACAGCCATACATCTGGCTGTTTCAGGAAACCATTGATCCCAGCAGATGCCTACACCAATACAACCAAAACGTGTATCAAATACTTTAAAACCAGTATCACCAGGAGTGAAATAGAACTTCTCCTGATAAAAATGATCATCAGGAATATGTGTTTTTCTATAAATTCCTAACACACTTCCATCGGCATCAATCATTGCTACAGTATTAAAGAGACGATCTATATCTCTTTCATAGAAACTCACAGGAATGACTACACCTAATTCCTTTGCAACTTCTTTAAAACGGTTCACGGCAGGATTTTTTTCAAGAGGTAATGCATAATCATAATAGTCATAGCGTTTCTCCTGACAGAAATACTGACGTTCAAATAATTCAGGAAGCAGAATGATATTGGCATCATTGTCTGCTGCCTCTCTTACCATCTTTTCTGCTTTATTAATATTTTCTTGTACATCTCGACTGCATGAAAACTGTAATGCAGCAACTTTGACTTGTCTCATATAAACCTCCTACTTTGCAGGAATCTGCTGTGTAATACAGTGGATATTACCTCCACCTGTTAAAATAACACGTGCATCAATAGGAATAATGTCACGTTCAGGAAAACATTCTTTTAAGATATCAACTGCAAGAGAATCATGTTCATCTCCAAATTGAGGTAATAAGACACAATGATTGCCAATATAGAAATTAATATAGCTTGCAGCTAAACGTTCTCCAACTTCTCTTGTATCTTCACCCTCTTCAAACACATATCCTTTTAAATCTTCTTCAGTAATACATACAGGAATATGTGGAATAGGGAGCTTATGGATCTTTAACGGTCTTCCTTTTGCATCTTTTTGACTCGATAAGATTTCATAAGCCATATGACTTCTTACATATTGTGGATCCTCTTCATCATCAGTCCATGCAAGAAGCACTTCACCAGGCTTTACAAAACAACAGAAGTTATCTACATGTCCATTTGTTTCATCATTATAAATACCATAGGGAAGCCAGATGATTTTTTCTACATTCAAATATTGTTTCAGCTTCTCTTCAATCTCATTACGAGTCATTGTAGGATTACGTCCAGGACTTAATAAACATTCTTCAGTTGTAATAAGTGTTCCTTCACCGTCTACATGAATCGATCCACCTTCTAAGACAAAAGGGCGTGCTTCATACAAGTCATCTCCAAGATACTCACAAATATGGTTTGGAATATTTTGATCATTTTCCCAATGGGAATATAAACCATCATAACTTCCACCCCAGGCATTAAATTCCCAGCTGATACCTTTTCTCTCACCTTTGTCATTAATCACAAAAGTAGGTCCAGTATCTCTTGCCCATGCATCATTACTACTTGCTTCTATAATGTGAATATGAGGATGATTAAGTCTTGTGACAGCTTCGTTCATATCTTCAGAACGTACAATCATATACACGTCTTCATATGCCCCAAGAATATGTGCAATCTCTACAAATACATCTCTTGCATACTTCGCATTATAATTCCAAGAGCCAGGACGCCATGGATAAATCATCAAACAACCATCCTGCTTTTCAAATTCTCCAGGCATGCGAAATCCATCACTAAGACAATCTGTTTTTAAAATCTTCATAACCAAACTCCTTTATGATGCGACACTCCCCATTTTGATCCATAACTGCAATAGAAGGGAGGGGAATCCCATTAAATGTATTTGTTTTAACCATGGAATAAATAGCCATATCTTCAAAATAAAGCTTATCCCCAATCTTTATTTCATGATCAAATGAATATTCACCAATCACATCACCAGCTAGACATGTATTACAAGAAAGGCGATATGTATAGGCGAGTTCATTTGGTAATCCACTTTCTTTGAGTGGGGGACGATAAGGCATCTCTAATACATCGGGCATGTGACAGGCAGCAGAGGTATCAAGAATCAGAATCTTTCCATTATTCTCTACAATATCCAATACTTCAGTCACGTTATATCCCGCATTTAAGGCAACGGCTTCACCAGGCTCTAAATAAACCTGTAAATCATAAGTTTCCTGCATATGATTAATACATTGAATCAATCGTTCAACATCATAATCATCTCTTGTAATATGATGTCCTCCACCCATATTCAGCCATTTCATTTGTGGAAGCCATTTAGAGAACTTCTCTTCCACAGCCTTCAATGTAGTTTCTAAATCATCAGAATTCTGTTCACATAGCGTATGGAAATGAAGTCCATCCACCATTTCTGCAATCTCATCATCAAAATCACATGCACGAATTCCCATTCTAGAACCAGGTGCACATGGATCATAAATTGCATGTCCAACCTGCGTAGAACATTCTGGATTAATACGTACACCAATAGATGTACCTTTCACAACTTCTGCATATTTTTTAAGCTGTGCTTTAGAGTTAAATACAATATGATCACATATTTCTGCAAGTTCTTCTATATCCTGGGAACGATAGGCAGGAGAATATACATGATTCTCCAAACCCATTTCTTCTTTCCCAAGTCTTGCTTCATAAAGACCACTTGCTGTTGTACCACTTATATATTTTCCAATAAGTGGATATTCTTCAAAACAAGAAAAACATTTCTGAGCCAGTAAAATCTTTGCACCAGTACGTTCTTCTACTTCTTTTAGTATTTCTAAATTATGTATAAGCTTTGTTTCATCAATCACAAAACAAGGCGTAGGTAGTTCATTGATCTTCATAACTAATCCACTGAAGTAGGATTTTCTACTACCTTCCAAGGAAGTCCCCATTTATTTAAAGCATCCATATATGGATCTGGATCAAATTCATCAGTTGTATAAACACCTGGCTTATTCCATAATCCCTGTAATACAAGCATAGTACCAATCATTGCAGGCACGCCTGTTGTATAAGATACTGCCTGAGAACCAACTTCCTTAAAGCATTCCTGATGATCACATACATTGTAGATATAAATACTTCTTTCCTTACCATCCTTAATACCAGTAAAGATACAACCGATATTCGTCTTACCAACAGTACGAGGACCTAAAGTAGATGGATCGGGTAATAATTCTTTTAAGAACTGAATAGGTACAATCTGCTGTCCATTGAATTCAACAGGTGTTGTAGAAAGCATACCAACATTCTCTAAACATTTCATATGTGTTAAATAGCTTTCCCCAAATGTCATAAAGAAACGAATTCTTTTCACTTCGGGCATATTCTTACCTAACGCTTCAATTTCTTCATGATGAAGAAGATACATATCCTTTTCTCCTACTTCATCAAAGTTATATTCTCTCTTAATTGACATAGCTGGAATTTCTACCCATTTTCCATCTTCCCAGTAAGAACCTGGTGCAGATACTTCTCTTAAGTTAACTTCAGGATTGAAGTTAGTCGCAAATGGATAACCATGATCACCACCATTACAGTCTAGAATATCAATTGTATGAATTTCATCAAAGTAATGTTTCTTTGCATAAGCGGCAAACACACTCGTCACACCTGGATCAAAACCAGTACCTAATAGACCAGTAATACCTGCTTCCTTAAAACGGTCCATATAAGCCCACTGCCAAGAGTAATCAAAATAAGCAGAGAATCCTAATTCTTCACATCTCTTTTCATAAATAGCACGCCATTTAGGATCATTTGTATCTTCAGCTTCATAGTTCGCAGTATCGATATATGGTACCTTACAAGCCAAACATGCATCCATGATTGTTAAATCCTGATAAGGTAAAGCAAGATTTAATACAGCATCTGGCTGATACTCTTTAATAAGTGCAATCACTTCATCAGTATTATCTGCATCTACCTGTGCAGTTGTAATTTTTGTGCTAGTCTTGTCCTTTAATTCTTCAGCAAGCTTTTCACATTTACTCACTGTTCTACTCGCAATCATAATTTCTTCAAATACAACACTGTTCTGACAACATTTGTGGATGGCAACTGAAGCAACCCCTCCACAACCAATAATTAAAACTCTACTCATCTTTCTTCCTCCTGTTCTAATAAATTTTCTACATACTTAGGTAACATAAATGCTCCTGTATGAAGATTAGTAGTGTAATATTCTGTATGTATCTTTCTTTTTTTCCACTCAAGTGGTTTAAAATCTGTAAGTGGATGATATTTCTTTGATGCAAAACCAAATAGCCAATATCCTGATGGACTTGTAGGAATATGTGCCTGATATACTCTACTTATTGGGAATGTATGGAATACTTTTTTATGCATCGTTCTGCAGGCTTCTTCATCTTCATCATAGAAGGGACTTCCATGCTGGTAAACCAGTATGCCGTCTTCTTTAAGTGCCTTAAAGCAGTTTCCATAAAATTCTCTTGTAAATAACCCTTCACTTGCACCAAAAGGGTCAGTCGCATCATTAATAATCAGGTCATACATATCCTTCTTGGAACGTAAGAACCTTAATGCATCTGAATAATAAATATGAACTCTATCATCATCTAATCCAGCTGCTGTTTGTGGAAAATATTCCTTACATACATCCACAAACATGTCATCCTGTTCCACTATGTCAATACGTTCAATATTGTCATACTGTAACAACTCCATTGAAACACCACCATCGCCACCACCAACAATAAGGACATTTCTTACATCGGGATGAACGGACATAGGTACATGAACAACCATTTCATTGTAGATAAAACAATCTTGTTCTGAAAATATAACACTCCCATTAAGTGTTAGGAACTTTCCAAACTCTGGTGATTGAAATACATCAATTCTCTGATAATCACTCTCACCTGAGAACAACTGTTTTTCAACACGGATATCAAACTTCACATGAGGTGAGTGAAGTTCTGAAAACCAAAATTCCATCTTCATTTATCTCCCTTACATTTTTAATACATTTAATGTTTCTAATGTAGGATCTTCCATCCCCTGCATTGAACATCCTTTTTCCACTGAATACTGGATATAATCAATAATCTCATCAGTAATCTCTTCTCCTGGAGAAAGAATTGGAATACCAGGTGGATAAGCCATGACAAACTCACCTGATATACATCCTGCTGCATCACGGATGGGTATATTGACCTTATCGGCATAGAATGCAACCTGTGGTGAAACCGCAACATGAGGGAGAAGCATCTGGCTATCTACCTCAAAACGTTTTTCTTCCTTTGAATACAGACGACTAATTTCAGCTAAAGCGCCTACAAGTCTTTCAATATCCTGAATTCTATCCCCAATAGAGATATAGGCCATAATATTACCAATATCCCCAAACTCTATCTGGATATCATACTCATCTCTTAAGATGTCATACACCTCAATACCATCTAGACCAATATCTCTTGTATAGACACAAAGCTTTGTGACATCAAAATCATATACCGTACTTCCATTAATCAGCTCTTTACCATAGGCATAATAACCACCAATTGAATTGATTTCATCTCTTGCATACTGTGCCCATTCACTTACCTTTGCGAATGATTGTCTTCCACGTAAGGCAAGATTTCTTCTAGACAAGTCAAGACTTGTCATTAAAAGATAAGACGCACTTGTAGTCTGAGTGATATTGATGATTGATTGTACATGTTCTGCATTCATGCCGTTACTTGTAAGAAGAATAGAACTCTGCGTTAATGATCCTCCTGACTTATGCATGGATATCGCAGCCATATCAGCCCCAGCTTTCATAGCATTCATAGGAAGATTATCACCAAAATAAAGATGTGTACCATGCGCTTCATCGGCAAGAACCTTTAATCCGTAACGATGCGTTACATCACAGATACCCTTTATATCTGAACATATGCCATAGTAGGTAGGATTATTGACTAATACTGCAACAGCCTTAGGATGTGCCTGTATTGCTTTTTCTACCTGTTCAACAGTGACTCCAAGTACGATTCCTAGTTTCGCATTGATCTCAGTATTGAGATAAACAGGAGTTGCACCACATAAGATGAGTGCATTAATTACACTCTTATGCACATTTCTAGGTACAATAATTTCATCACCTGCTTTACATACAGATAAAACCATATTCTGTACTGCCTGTGTTGTGCCTCCCACCATAAAAAATGCATGTTCAGCACCAAATGCTTCGGCAGTTAATTCTTGTGCCTCTTTAATCACTGAAACAGGATGACAGAGGTTATCAAGTGGTTTCATTGAATTCACATCAATCCCTACGCATCTTTCTCCTAGTAAATCCACAAGTTCAGGATTTCCTCTTCCTCTCTTGTGTCCAGGAACATCAAAAGGTACGATTCTTTTCTTTCTAAATGTCTCAATCGCTTCATAAAGCGGTGCACTCGCTTGTCTCTTTAAGTCCATAATCTCCCTTTCCTCATCATGTCTAAACATAAAAAAAGACAGATGATTATTCATCATCTGTCAAACGTGTAAAAAAATGTGATACATGGTACTTTTTTTCTATGCGAAATCAGCAGAGAATGCCTACTTCCTATGCATAAATATAATGTCACGTACTATATTGACCGTTCTATAAGATGATGTGCTTATTTCTAAGCGACGATTGTAAAGTAATCAACTCATAAAATTTGCGCTTTTAACGCAATCAATAATGTGGCTCCTAACCACCTTCGGCAACTGCCCCTGCCTGTCCGTAGGTTTTTAATCAGAGGCATATATTTTGCATAAGAACTGATTCGTTCGCTTGCAGTACTAACTATAAAACATACTTTGTTTGAATGTCAATATAAAAATTTAATCTTAACGTAATCTTTAAATAGAATTCATTTTTGAAAATCAGTAATTAATTAAAGAAAAATACTGATTATCAGACACAAAATTGCTTTCACAAAAACTCTTAAATAGACTGTTTTAGACTTTATAATTTTTTGAAAATATTATAGAATTGATAAATAATAAGGAGGAAAATGATGATTACTATTAGAATCGCAACAGTAGAGGATGCAGAGTCTATCCAAAAGATTTATGCACCCTATGTCCTTAATACAACTATCACATTTGAATTAGAACCACCTACAGTCAAAGAAATGGCAGATCGTATCAGTCATACTCTAGAAAAATATCCATATCTAGTCGCAGTAGAAGAGGGAGAAGTTATAGGATACGCCTATGCAGGGACATTGTATGATCGTCGTGCCTATGATCATTCTGCAGAATTATCTATTTATATTGATGATAGAAAGCGTCATAAAGGAATAGGCCATCTTCTTTATAATGCTTTGATTGACTATCTTATAAGAATGAATATTACGAATCTTTATGGATGCATCACTTATCCAAATGATGCAAGTATCGCTTTTCATGAAAAATATGGTTTTAAAGAAGCCGCTCATTTCCATGAATGTGGCTATAAGTTTGATCAGTGGCTAGATGTAGTCTATCTAGAAAAGAGATTAGACAAAACGACTGAGCCATTCATACCTTTTAAAGAACTATGTTAATAAGAGAAGCATTAGAAAAGAGTCCAATGAATCCTAATGAAAAAAGATTAGGACAGTACTTGATAGATCAGGGCATACAACTAGAAAATGAGACAGTAAGAACAGTCGCAAAGGAAGTATTTTTAGCCCCATCGTCAGTTGTACGTTTTGTACAGAAATTAGGATTTGAAGGATTTAATGACTTCAAGAAACAGTATTTAGAAGAAATACGATACTTATCCACACACTTTCAGGAAATAAATAGTAATAGACCATTCTCCCAAAATGATAAGAATATAGTGATTGCGAATAAAATAGGATTACTTTATGATGAAACGTTGCAGGATACGATTTCTTTACTGAATCATGATACACTTCAGGAAGCCATCAATCGTATCGAAAAGAAGGAACATATTGCGATTGTCGTATCAGGTGCACAGAAGGGAATTTCGTATACCTTTAAAGAAAAGATGATGAAAATTGGTAAGAAGGTAGATATTTTTGATAGCATGGATGAAGCTTTTTATGAAGCATGTTATTGTAGCAGCAATACATTATTTATTCTTATCAGTTATTCTGGTGAAACATCAAAATGTATTTTTATCTGTCGTAAATTAGTTGAAAGAAAGTTATCTTTTATCACTATTACAACTTATGGGACTAACTCTCTTTCTAGTCAGTCAGACTGCTGTTTATATGTATCCACAAGAGAAAAATTAATTGATAATTTAGGTACATTCTCTTTTAATCTTTCTTTACTTTATCTACTTGATGTTCTTTATGCAGGTTATTTTAATACCGACTATGATGAACATTTAGAAAATAAAACAGTGACTTCTATGGAATGTGAAAACATATTTACAGACCATGGTAGAAAAACAGATAACCCAATCATCAAATAGAACAGTGTTCCCTAAAAACCTTAGAAATAAGGAACAAAAAGAGAACACTGTTGTTTTCGCTTACATTTTAATGTTTTCCTTATTCTTTTTACGTATAATGGTGTTGTCGAAGGAGGAACGCAACAATGAATAAAGAAGGCGTAAAAATCGTTACTATTGGTGGAGGTAGCAGCTATACACCAGAATTAATGGAAGGGTTCATCAAGAGATATGATGAATTACCAATCAGAGAAATCTGGCTATGCGATATCGAAGATGGTAAAGAAAAACTTGAAATCGTAGGAGAAATGGCACAGAGAATGTGGGATGCATCTCCTTATGATGTAAAAGTACATCTTACATTAGATCGTAGAGAAGCATTACCAGGAGCTGACTTCGTTACTACACAGTTCAGGGTGGGTTTATTAAATGCACGTATCAAGGATGAAAGAATTCCATTTTCTTATGGAATGTTAGGACAGGAAACAAATGGTGCGGGAGGTATGTTTAAGGCATTACGTACTATTCCAGTTATCTTAAACATCGTAGAAGATATGAAGGAATTATGTCCTGATGCATGGTTAATCAACTTCACTAACCCAAGTGGAATGGTGACTGAATCAGTTATGAAATATGGTAAGTGGGATAAGGTTATTGGTTTATGTAACGTACCAGTAGGTGCTATGATGGATGAACCAAAAACAATTGGAAAAACATTGGATCAGTTAACTTACAAGTTTGCAGGTTTAAACCATTTCCATTGGCATAAAGTATTTGATGAACATGGTCATGAAGTGACTAAAGACATCATCAATGCAATGTATGAAGGTAAAGATATGGGTATCCCAGCTAATATTCATGATATCCCATTCTTTAAAGAACAGTTATTACGTATGAATATGATTCCTTGTGGATATCATAGATATTACTATCGTGAAGAAGAAATGTTAGCACACGGTTTAAAGGAATACAATGATCCAAATGTTGGAACAAGAGGTCAGCAGGTACAGAAGACTGAACATGAATTATTTGAATTATATAAGGATCCTAACTTAGATCATAAGCCAGAACAGCTTGCAAAACGTGGTGGTGCACATTACAGTGATGCAGCTTGTGAAACAATTGCATCTATTTATGGAAATAAGTTAAGTCATATCGTTGTAACTACTAAAAATAATGGTGCAGTACCTGATCTTCCAGTTGATTGTGCCGTAGAAGTATCTTCTTATATTGGAAGTACTGGTGCACGTCCAATCGCTTTTGGTCCATTAGAACCAGCAGAAAGAGGATGGGTACAGTGCATGAAGAACATGGAATTATGTGTTGAAGAAGCTGCTGTAACAGGTGATTATGGAACTTTATTACAGGCTTTCACAATCAATCCACAGATTGTAGCGGGTGCTAAAGCGAAACGTATTATGGATGAATTATTAATCGCCCATAAGAAATACCTTCCTCAGTTTGCAGATACTATTGCAAGACTTGAAGAAGAAGGCGTAACTATCAAAGATGATGTTGCAAGAGAATTAACTGAAAAAGGATTATAATATGCTTAACAGGCTCTTATGAGCCTGTTTTCTTATGTTATAATAGATTTCAGGAGGATGTAGAAATGATTAAAGAAATAGTAAAGGATAATTTCTTCTTATCACAGGTGGCAGAAAAAGCGACGAAAGAAGATTTATATATAGGAACTGATTTAAAGGATACTCTTCAAGCACATCTTCATGAATGTGTTGGTATGGCAGGGAATATGATTGGCTATAATAAATCAGTCATTATCTTTTTAGAAGATGAAAAGATGCATGTGATGTATAATCCTGAAATCATTAAAAAAAGTGGTAACTATCATGAATGTGAAGAGGGATGTTTATCTCATGTAGGACAAAAGTTAGTTAAACGTTATGAAACAATCAAGGTGTCTTACTTTGATGAATCATTTAAGAAGAAGATTAAAACTTTTACTGGTTTTACAGCACAGATCATTCAGCATGAATGTGATCATTTAAAAGGTATACTCATCTAGCTTGGCTAGATGTTTTTTATACAATGAAAAAGGCATCCCTGAGGATACCTTTAATTATGAATTGTGAGAGCACGTGTTGCGTTCATGACTGCAAGAATCATAACACCTACATCTGCAAATATTGCAAGCCACATATTCGCAATACCGAGTGCACCTAATACTAAACAGATGAACTTAACAGCTAACGCAAAGACGATATTCTGTTTTACAATTTTTAATGTCTTAGTAGAAATCTTCATTGCAAGGGAAATCTTTAATGGATCATCATCCATCAAAACAACATCTGCTGCTTCAATGGCAGCATCACTACCAAGACCACCCATCGCAATACCAATATCAGCACGAGAGAGTACTGGTGCATCATTGATACCATCGCCAACAAAGGCAAGTTTTTCTTTGTCTGATTTCTTAGCTAACAACTTTTCTACTTCTTCTACCTTATCTGTAGGAAGAAGTTCACTGTGTACTGTATCAATACCAATTGTATTGGCCACAAGATCTGCAGTAGAAGCACTGTCACCTGTTAACATAACAGTTTCCTTGGCCCCTAATGATTTCAAACCACTAATAGCTTCTTTAGCATGATCTTTGATAATATCAGAAATCACAATACAACCTGCATATTTGTCATCAACTGCTACATATATAAGTGTACCAGCCTTTGTATAAGCACTATAACCAATACCTTTTAACTTCATTAATTTCGCATTACCCGCAAGAATATGATGACCATTATAGTCTGCTTCTACACCATGTCCTGCAATTTCCTGAATATGATCTACAAGTGTATTATCAATTTTCTGATTATAAGCTTTCTTTAAGCTGACGCTGATAGGATGTGTTGAAGCACTTTCTGCATAAGCAGCATATTCAAGTAAGTGATCTTTATCAAAACCTTCTGCAGGTACAACATCAGTCACTTCAAATACACCCTTAGTCAATGTACCTGTCTTATCAAATACGAAGTACTTAACATCGGATAATGTTTCTAGGTAGTTAGAACCTTTTACAAGAATACCGTTCTTGCTGGCACATCCAATACCACCAAAGAAACTTAATGGAATAGAAATAACAAGAGCACAAGGACAGCTGATTACTAAGAATGTGAGGGCTCTAAAAATCCAGTCACCGACATGGGCAGGCTGTCCCATAATAGTTAAGACAATAGGGGGAATAACAGCCAAAGCGAGCGCACTATAACATACAACAGGTGTATAATACTTTGCAAACTTCGTAATAAAGTTTTCTGTCTTGGATTTCTTCATACTTGAATTTTCTACAAGATCAAGAATCTTAGAAACTGTTGATTCACCAAATTCTTTTGCTGTTTTTACTGTGATACGTGCTGTCATATTAATAGAACCACTATAGATTTCATCACCACAATGGGCTTTACGAGGCACACTTTCACCTGTTAAGGCACTTGTATTGAGTGTTGTATCACCCTCTACAATAATTCCATCAATAGGAACCTTTTCACCAGGATTGACAATGATTTCACTACCAATCTCTACATCATCAGGATCCACTTCTTCAATCTCTCCATTCACCATAATATTGGCATAATCAGGACGAATATCCATTAAAGCGGCGATATTCTTACGACTCTTACCAACCGCAATACTCTGGAATAATTCACCAATTTGATAAAAAACCATAACGGCAGAACCTTCAAGATATTCACCAAGACACATAGCCCCGATTGTTGCGACAGCCATTAAGAAATTTTCATCAAATACCTGACCATGACTGATATTCTTAATAGATTTTCTTAAAATATCATGCCCAATCACAAAGTAGGGGATTAAATAGAGGATAAACTCGACATAGCCTGGTACAGGGACAATTGTCTTAAATACAGTAATCACAATCAATAAGACAATCGCAATAATAATTCTATTTAAAACATTCTTTTGCTTCTTTGTCATTTCAATCACTCCTTATTAAAGGAAGATTTCGCAATCATCCTCAACAATTTTACAATTTTCTCTTGCTTTTTCCATAACTTCCTGAGGATCAACACCATCCTCAAATTCTACTTTAAGCTTTAAAGTCATAAAACTTAAAGTGGCATCCTTAACACCTTCAGTATTCTTTACTGCTTCTTCCATCTTATTTGCGCAATTTGCGCAATCTACATCTACCTTAAAAGTCTTTTTCATATTATTTTCTCCTTTACTCTTCAATATGATTCATACCAATAGATAAAATACTTCTTACATGATCATCATCTAATGAATAGAAGATAACCTTTCCTTGTCTTCTAAACTTTACTAGTTTCGCATCCTTTAATACTTTAAGCTGATGACTAATGGCTGGCTGAGAAAGCTGTAATATAGTCGCTAAATCACCTACACATAGTTCACCTTCAAATAAAGCATAGAGAATCTTGATTCTTGTAGAATCACCGAATGTCTTAAATAAATCTGCTAAATCATAAAGATATTCATCATCAGGCTGATTCTCTAAAACCTTTGAAACAACATCTTCATTCACATTTAAGAATTCATTTCTCTTTTCCATGGCTCCTCCTCATATAAACGTTTTTACATATTTAATTATATGAATATGTTTATATGCTGTCAATAGAAAAGCCGAAGAAACAAATGTTTCTTCGACTTGACTGTATGTATTATTCAGTTATTTCTTCAAAATCTGAAGCAGGATGTTTACATAGAGGACAAATAAAGTTTTCAGGAAGTTCTTCTCCGCTATATTCATAACCACAGATCTTACAGCGCCATTTACGCACAGGAGCTTCTTCCTTAACTTGATGTTCTTCATTCATATCTTCTACAATCACATCAGCAAGAGCTTCAATTTTTTCATAATCTGCATTTTTCATACGTGATTTAATAGTGAGCTCTTCACCAATATAATTCCAAGATAATGGTTCAAGAATAGCTTTCATAGTCTTCTTAGCACTTGGTGCCCATGTACCATTTTCAATTAAAACACATGTACGATTCTGTAAAAGATGTTCCTTGATTTCTACCAATAAGTTCTGCATAGGTGTGAATAAACCTGCATTATAAGATGCACTTGCGAATACTAGATGAGAATATTTAAAACTTTCAGATAAGATATAAGATGAATCAGTTTTAGATACATCATATACTTTAATGTTGTGAATACCTTTTTCACTTAGCTTACTTGCAAGAATCTCAGCTGCATTGGCAGTCCCACCATAAATAGAACCATAAGCAATCATAACACCCTTTACTTCTGGTTTATAAGCAGCCCAGCATGCAGTATGTTCTACCATTAAGTTAATATCTTCATCCCAGATAGGCCCATGCAATGGACAAAGCATTGAAATATCAAGAGTAGATGCTTTCTTTAAGGCATTAGTTACCTGTACACCATATTTACCAACAATATTTGTATAATAACGTCTTGCTTCATTCCAGAATGATTCATCTAGATCCATTTCACTTGTAAATAGATTGCCATGAAGTGCACCAAAAGTACCAAATGCATCCGCACTAAATAAGATACCTGTTGTAGAATCATAAGTCATCATGACTTCAGGCCAATGAACCATTGGTGTAGTAACGAAGTTTAATACATGATGCCCAGTTTCTAAAGTATCGCCTTCCTTGACAACTATAGCATGTTGATCTACATCAAAATCAAAGAACTGCTTCATCATACGGAATGTCATAGTATTACCCACAATCTTTACATCAGGATAACGTATTACAATATCACAAAGTGTTGCACAATGATCAGGCTCCATATGATTGACTACTACATAATCAAGTGTTCTACCATCTAGTACATGTTCTACATTTTCTAAGAACTGATGAGCAATCGTTGCATCTGCAGTATCTAATAAGACAGTCTTATCATCTACTAATAAATAAGAATTATAACTTACACCATCAGGAATAGGATAAGCATTTTCAAATAGTTCTAAACGTCTATCATTGCCTCCTACATAATAAAAATCATCACTTATTTGTCTTACATTAAACATTCTTTTTCCTCCAACTTAAAGTGGCTCAAAATCAGATGCTGGATGTTTACAGATAGGACAGATTAAATCCTCAGGTAATTCATCACCTTCATAGACCCATCCACAAATCTTACATACCCATCCTTTTTTCTTCTTTTCTGGTTTTGGTTTCACATTCTTGAAATAATAGTCATATGTCATAGAATCATGATCATTTAAGATAACAGCATCATCAAGTTCTACAATAAACATTGTATGTGTCAACTCATCCAATGTTTCTATAACATGACCTTTCATATATGCATTCGCATATTGTGTTAAGTAAGGTAATGAGTCTTTCAAATCATACATATCAAAACCATCAAACTTATTAACCTCTTTACCACTCTGGAAACCAAATCGTTTAAAGATATCAAAAGGGCATGTGATATCAAGCACAGATAAAGTCATATTCTTTGACTTCATCAATACATCATGAGTGTAATTTGCCTTATTCACAGTCACTGCAATACGATAAGGATTACTTGTGAGCTGAACAGCTGTATTAATAATACAGCCAGTAGGCTTATTACCATCATTTACACCTAATACATACAAACCATAACTGAGTTTAAATAATGCATTCTTTTCCATGGTCATACCTCCTCTTGTTTATTATAACCGTTTACACATAAGAAAAAAACTCAGATGCATTATTTCTGAGTTTTTGTGTGGTATTTGTTTAAGATATCAGGGAATGCCTTGACTAAACGACGATGTGAATATTTCTTAATAAGATGTTCACGGTGACTATCCTTTAATTGACGTGCAATCTTAAAGATATCATCTGTTGTAATTTCATTATGAATATCTAGTTCTAGTTCATCGGCAAACTTCTTAAGATCCTGAGAGACTGTCTCAAGCTTTTTCGCAAGATGAGTGGCTTCAACAAATGTAGTAATTAAGTCGCTTGTGAATAGTGTGATACACACAGTAGAAGCAATAACCATTGGAATATAATCATATTGTATAAGCATATGAGTTAGATGTGGCTGTACATTCTTTACGGCAGTGACAGAAAAGAAACCAAAAATAAAGAAACCTTCTAAGCAGATACGACCATTTAAATTAAATCTCATTTGAGAATAGTCCCACCATCTTGCATGGAACATCTTTTCCATGAAATAAGATGTGAGATATTCAATAAAGCATGCGACAATAGCTCCTTCTATAAAGATAAGAGACCAATCTTTAGAGATAGGAAATAAAGCACATACAACAATCGCACCTGATCCATAAATAGGAATGCAAGGTCCAGTTAAGAAACCACTGTTATGTATCTTATGACCTGTGGCGATAGGGCAGATAAGTGATTCCCAGATCCACCCACAGAAACTATAGATAAAGAAGGAAATAACAAGTATTGTCCAGTTATTCGCAAATGCATCTAACATATTATATTAACCTCCTTATTAATATTTCACCCATTATAGCATTATAGGAATATAGAAACAAAGGAAACTTGAATTGAGATTTCATCTATTCCAAGTAATTTAATAATTGTTATATTTTATTATCAGATACCTCTCAAGCCTTTGAAAACACTAAGTTTATCACAGGTTAGCTTTCCCTTATTATTTCCCTTGTGTTATATCGTCCCGTCAGTGTTTACGAACTCTCATAAGGGCAAATATAAGGGCAAGAAAAATCTATAAAACAGTATAACACAAAATAAAAGTGATTTGGTGAACTGATTGAAATGCTTCTGATGTTTATAACGAATGATTGATTGAATGATAAGGAGATTCGATACGATGATAAAAATATTTGCAGAATACAATCCACACAGGAACAGCATTGATGTTTATATTTCTGCTGGTTATACGCTTCGCATTGACTGTTAGGAAGCTGAGAAGAACTTAAAGACCACTCCCGGATCGGATTGTGCACATTAAACGCACTTGCCATTGATGAGCCATTAGAACATGCCCGGTTATATCTTGACGGTTTCTCTTTCCATCTGACCGCCCCATACAGTGAAGAATGCCGACAGGCGGCGTGAGAGTATGCCAGAGAACACGATGCTGCCGACAGGCTGAAATGATGTGGATTTGTTCATAAGTTTGTGTTATATTTCTTTAATAACTGGGCAACAAACAGAAAATGGAGGAATCTATGAAACATAACAACATTATAATCATGTCTGCATTAGCACTTGTGATTAGTTTAACTGGGTGCGGGAATATAAATAAGCTTTCCGAATATGACATGACCGGAATTAGCTTTATAGAATATACTGACATAGATACAGTATGCGAAGATAAAGAACTGATAACTGCTGGAAGCAATTTGCTATCTGGCCAAGAGGACAATTTGCTCCTCTCCTATGTAGTAGATAGCGCTATTGAACTTTCTGCCGAGCTGGGAGATTATGACCATTTGGTGTTTACAAATCCCAAATGGATTGAAAACTTTGGCGATTCTGGCAAATTAAAACCCATAGAATATAGCAGCTTATCAAAAAGTATGCAAGAGTTTTTAGACAGTCAAATGCCGATATTGACAAACGACGGAAGTGTATTGCCAGAAGGAACAGGGTTATACGAATACGAAGGTGGCGGTCTGCTTGCATTTCCTGTAAATGTAACTCTTGGATCAGCGAAGCCGATAGAAGCAAAAAATCCTCTGGTTATGCTAATAGACAATCCGGCAGAAATACTGAAAGCTGATTCTTGTTTGTTGCCCTTGACCTCAAGTGGAAATGTGTTGTTTTTGGATAGCGATAATTTACAACAAGCTTTTGAAAATAGTGAGCTTAAAGATTACGGAGATATTCAAAAGTTTAATGAAAAATAACATTTTACAATTACATAACCAATCCGAGAGGACAGTCGAGAAAATCGATTGTCCTTTTTCTATGCCTATGAGCAGAAAGGAGCGACCACCCATGACAAAGCCAAGAGAGAAAACCCGCGAGGAGCTGCAAGCCGAGATTGAGGGGGGAAAGAAGAAAATCCGGCAGATTGAAAATCAGGAAAAGATGTTGCGTCAGAAGCTATTTAAAGAGGAACGCAAAACGCGCAGCCACCGCCTTATCGTCCGGGGCGCAGTCTTTGAAAGTATTGTGCCAGAAGCAAAGGGCATGACTAACGAGGAATCTGCCACCTTTCTCTGGCTTGCATTAACGAGTCAAACTATAATTTGAACTTAACTTATTCTTTTTATCAAGAAAAAGGGAACTAGAATCAACGGATCCATTTGCGATTATAGGTGCAATAACTACATAAAATTTTGGAATTAAGATGCCAGAGAACACAATTGGTTACTTTATTTTAGATAAACTGTTATAATAGAATATGTAAAGAGAGGTAAAAATAAAATGAATACAAATGATATTTTAAAAAAAGCAGACCACACATTATTGGCTCAGAGTGCCACTTGGGAAGACATTAAGGTAATCCTAGATGATGGAATCAAATATGGTACAGCATCTGCATGTATTCCAGCTGCTTATGTTAAACAGGCGGCAGAATATGTGGATGGTAAACTTCCTATCTGTACAGTTATTGGATTCCCAAATGGATACAGTACAACTGCAGTAAAAGTATTTGAAACAAAGGATGCTATTGAGAATGGTGCATCTGAAATTGATATGGTTATTAATATCGGATTCTTAAAAGATAAGAGATATGAAGAAGTAGAAGATGAAATCCGTCAGATTCATGAAGCGTGTGATGGTAAAATCTTAAAGGTTATTATTGAAACATGTCTTCTTACAGAAGAAGAAAAGATCAAGATGTGTGAATTAGTCACAAATGCAGGGGCAGAATACATTAAGACATCAACAGGGTTCTCAACTGCAGGCGCTACATTTGATGATGTAAAGTTAATGCATGATCATGTAGGTGAAGGAGTTAAAGTAAAAGCAGCAGGTGGTATTAGCTCATTTGATGATGCTAAAAAGTTCATTGAACTTGGTGCTGACAGACTTGGTACAAGCCGTCTTGTAAAAATCATGAAGAATACAGACAATGGTGCAGGTTACTAAAAGTAAAGAACCATAATCCTTTATATAGGACTATGGTTCTTTTTTACGCAATGAAATAAAAAAACAGACACATATGTGTCTGTTAAGTTCTAAATGGTGGAGCCTAGGAGGATCGAACTCCTGACCTCCTGCGTGCAAAGCAGGCGCTCTCCCAGCTGAGCTAAGGCCCCAGAAAAATTTTAAATAAACATGGTGGGCCTGAATGGATTTGAACCATCGACCTCACCCTTATCAGGGGTGCGCTCTAACCAACTGAGCTACAGGCCCATGTTTAACAGTTTTAGAAATGGTGGGCCTGAATGGATTTGAACCATCGACCTCACCCTTATCAGGGGTGCGCTCTAACCAACTGAGCTACAGGCCCATTTCTTGACTGCTCACCTATAATAACATGTAGAAATACACTCGTCAATAAAAAAATGAAGAAATTATAGGCAAGGTAGAAAAATACTTGATATATACAATGAAAATAAAGAAAAAATAATATATCATTAAAATTGGTTAAAATATTACTAAAAATTTTACCTCATTTTATCTAGATTGTGATATATTAATTATTATAGTAATGTTAAGGAGGAAAAAGAAATGGCTACAATTAAAGATGTTGCGAAAGCAGCTAATGTATCTATCGCAACTGTATCAAGAGTATTAAATGAAGATAAAACATTGAGGGTTTTACCTGAGACAAAAGAGAAGATATTAAGAGTGGCTAGTGAACTCAATTACTCCTTAAAATCTAAAGAAAAGAAGAAAACATTTAATATAGGTATTATCCAGTGTTATACATTTGAACAGGAATTTAGAGATACTTATTTCTTATCTATTTTACAGGGTGTAGAGAAATATTTAAGAAAAGAAAAGATGGCTTCCACAAAAGTAAGATACGATGATATGAATATGAAGCAGGTATTAGAAGGTGTGGATGGTATTATCTGTATTGGAAAGTTTGAAAAGAAGTATCTTGATACATTTAGTAAGTTATCTAGTAGAATTGTTTTATTAGATATGGATTTGTCTCCGATCACAAATGTCTGTATCTCATTGGATTTTGATGACGCGATGTATAAAGTAGTTAACTATTTTCATTCACAGGGACATGAAACGATTGGTTTTATGGGAAGAAATGAATATGATGAAATGTCTTTACAAACAATTTCTAGAAAGAAAAGCTTTATTAAATATTGCGAATATCTAGGAATAAAATATGAGATATTTACAACTAATCATGAAATGACAGGAGATGAAGGCTATTCTGTCATGAATCGTGTGATTGAAGAAGGAAAAATACCTTCCGCAATATTCTGTGCCAATGATCCTCTTGCGATGGGGGCTATGCAGGCTTTATTAGATGCAAAAATAAAGGTGCCAGAAGAAGTGTCTATTATGGGATTCAATGATGTGGATGCATGTAACTTCACACGACCTACATTATCTACTGTCTATGCACCTTCAAGTGAGATGGGAGAGATGGGGGCTTCATTATTACACGGAATGATCACAGAAGAGGATATCAGCTACCCACGTAGAATACAATTACCATGTCAATTAGTTATTAGAAATTCATGCAGAGAGAAGTAATAAAACTCCTCTCTTTTATTTTAGTAAAATAATAAGTAAACAAAATAGTAAAATAATTAAAAAAATATTGATTATTTTACTAAAAGGTTTATTATAGTAGGTGAAGAAAATAACAAAATAAAAAAAGAGGAGACCCCACAATGAACCATCAGATCAACAGATTACTCAACTTTGCATTACAAAAAGGCATGATTGGTACAGATGACTTGTACTATGCCGCAAATTTAATTTTAGATTTACTTCAGTTAGATGAATTTGAACTAGAAGAAATCGATGAAAAATTAGAAACAGCACAGGATATCATTGATCATATTCTTGACTATGCAGTAGAAAAAGGTATGATTTCAGATTCTGTGACTGAAAAAGATTTATTTGATACTAGACTTATGAACTGCCTCATGCCTCGTCCTAGTGAAGTAGTAAATAAGTTCAACACTCTTTATAATGAATCTCCAGAAAAAGCAACAGACTACTTCTATGATTTAAGTATTAGTAGTAACTATATTCGTAAATCACGTATTGATAAGAATATCAAGTTTAACCATTATGTTAAATATGGTGATATTCAGATTACTATCAACCTTTCTAAACCAGAAAAGGATCCTAAAGCGATTGCGGCTGCAAAGAATATCAAATCTACAAACTATCCTCTTTGCTTATTATGTAAAGAAAACGTTGGATTTGCAGGTAATATGAAGCATCCTGCTAGACAGAATCATCGTATTATCCCACTAGATCTTGCAGGTCGTCGCTATTACCTACAGTATTCACCTTATGTTTACTACAATGAACACTGTATCGTATTTAATGAAGAACATCAGCCAATGAAAATTGACCACAATACATTCGAGCATCTATTCGCATTTGTAGATAAGTTCCCTCATTATATGCTGGGAAGTAACGCTGATCTACCAATCGTAGGTGGTTCTATCCTTACCCATGATCACTACCAAGGCGGTCGTCATCATTTTCCTATGGAAGATGCAAAAGTTATCAAGAGTTATGAGCATGATCATGTACAGATAGATATGCTGTATTGGCCATTGTCAACTCTAAGACTTACCTCTACTTCCAAAGAAAAAATCATTGCTTTGGCTGATGTTATTCTTGAGAGATGGATTAATTATAGTGATGAATCACTAGATATCATTGCATATACAGATGGTGTAAGACATAACACAGTAACACCAATTGCACGTATGAAGGATGGAAAGTATCAGTTAGATCTAGTACTTAGAAATAACCGTACGACTGAAGAATATCCATTAGGAATCTTCCACCCTCATGCACAGCATCACCACATTAAGAAGGAAAACATCGGCTTAATTGAAGTAATGGGCTTAGCTGTTCTTCCTGCAAGATTAAAGAATGAATTAGAAGATATCAAACAGTGTCTATTAGGTAATGCGGATTTTGATTCAAATGAATCATTACAGAAGCATGCAGACTGGTACAAATATCTTAAGAATTGTGATTACGAGGATGTTGATGAATTCCTAGAAGTAGAAGTCACTAAGAAGTTTGTAGCAGTATTAGAAGATGCTGGTGTATATAAAATGACTGATGAAGGAATTGAAGGATTCAGTCGCTTCGTGGAGGGCTTATGGTAGAAATTAAGAAAGAATTAGATGATGGCATTGTTGTCATCGGCTTAGAAAACAAGGACTTCTATGTGGAAGTCACAAACTTTGGCTGCACACTACTTAAAGCTGTAGTGAAGGATAAAGAAGGAAATCCATGTGATTGTGTATTAGGTTTCCCTGAAGTATCGGATTACCAGAAGAGAGATGGTACATATCTTGGTGCTTTGGTAGGACGAGTATGCAACCGTATTGAGAAGGGAACCTTCACATTAAATGGGAAGACTTATAATGTTCCTATTAATAATGGTCCTAACTCATTGCATGGTGGTATTGAAGGATTCTCTTACAAGGTATTTGATTATGAATTTATTGAAGATGGTGTCAAGTTCCACTATGTATCTAAAGATGGTGAAGAAGGCTATCCAGGTACATTAGATTTCTATGCTTATTACACAATTGAAGGAACATCACTTCATATGCGCTATGAAGCAACAAGTGATCAGGATACAATCATCAATATCACAAACCATTCATATTTCAACTTAAATGGACATGCATCAAGTGTTCATAATCATGTATTAAAACTTAATGCTGATGAAGTGGGCTGCGTTGATGGTGATGGATTATATACAGGTGAATCATTAGATGTCACAAATACTCCATTTGACTTTAGAAGTGAAAAAGTGATTGGAGACTGTATCAAAGACAATCATCCACAGTTAATCACAGCGCGTGGTTATGACCATCCATTTGTATTTAATACAGATAAAAATCAGGCAGAACTTTATTCTCCAGAAACTGGTATTAAATTAACTGTATCTACTACATATCCGTCAGCGCAGGTATATAGTGCAAACTATTTAGATGGACAGTTAGATAAATATGGATATACTATGCATCCACAAGATGCATTATGTATTGAAACAAGTTATTTATCGGATAGTATTCATAAAGAAGAAAATCCAAAGGTCATCTTAAACGCAAATAAACAATTTAAAGAAGAAACAGTATATACATTCGAGGTAACAAAATGAAAGCAAGCTTATTAAAAGAAGAATTTAAAACTAATAAATATGATGAAATGTTGAAAGACTTATATGAAGATGCAAGTCTCGTAGATTATCAGAAAGATAGATATGCCAATGCATTAGATAAGTTCGTTGAACTTTATGGTGATGAAAATGTCAGCATCTATAGTGCTGCAGGTAGAAGTGAAATCTCAGGTAACCATACAGACCATCAGCATGGTTGTGTATTAGCAGGTTCTATCAATCTAGATGCGATTGGTGTAGTCGCTAGACAGGATGATGTCATCAATGTTGTATCTGATAGCTTTAATATTAAGCCAATCTATTTAAATGATTTAGATAAGAAGGATGAAGAAGAAGGTACTTCAGAAGGACTAATCAGAGGTGTTGTCTCTAAACTTAAAGAACTCGGTTACAATATCGGTGGTTTCAAAGCATTCATTACAAGTGATGTATTAGTAGGGGCTGGCTTATCTAGTTCAGCTGCTTTTGAAACAATTATTGGTACAATCATTGATGGTTTATATAATGATATGAGCATCGATATGGTCACTATCGCAAAAGTAGGTCAGTATGCTGAAAATGTTTATTTTGGTAAGCCTTGTGGATTAATGGACCAGTGTGCATGTGCTGTTGGTGGATTGATCTCTATCGATTTCAAGGATACAGAACATCCTGTTGTAAATCATGTAGATGTAGACTTCTCTAAATATGATCATAGTTTATGTATCGTTGATACAAAGGGAAGCCATGCAGACTTAACAGATGCTTATGGTGCTATTCCAACTGAAATGAAGGATGTCGCTCATTACTTTGGTAAGGAATTCTTAAGAGAAGTAGATGAAAAGGAATTCTTTGATCATCTTGCTGATGTCAGAGCAGCCGTTAAGAATGATAGAGAAATTCTAAGAGCTATTCATTTCTTCAAGGAAAATGCTAGAGTACCTCAGATTGTAGAAGCATTAAACAATGATGACTTTGACTTATTCAAGAAGTTAATCAAGGAATCTGGTAACTCAAGCTATAAGTTCTTACAGAATGTTTATGCAGACTTTGATTATAAGCATCAGGCAGTTTCTACAGGTCTAGCATTAAGTGAAATCGTATTAGGAGACCATGGTGTATCTAGAGTACATGGTGGTGGATTCGCAGGTACAATTCAGGCATTTGTAGAAAATGACTTTGTCCCAGAATATAAGAAAGAAATTGAAAAATTATTTGGAGAAGGCAGCTGTCATGTACTTAAAGTAAGAAAACTTGGCGGATGCAAAGTTGTGGAGGAATAAATATGAACGTATTAGTTACAGGTGGTGCAGGTTATATTGGTAGTCATGTCTGTGTAGAATTACTACAGAGCGGACATGATGTTGTAGTCATCGATGACTTCTCAAATTCAAAACCAGAAGCCTTAGATGCCATTCATGAAATTACTGGTAAGAAAGTAAAGTTCTATGAATTCAACGTTTTAGATGAAGATAAGACAGAAGAAGTATTCAAGGAAAATAAATTGGATGCAGTCATTCACTGTGCAGCCTTCAAGGCAGTAGGTGAATCAGTCGTAAAGCCTATTGAATATTATACAAATAACTTAATGACAACTCTTATTGTTGCTAAGCTTATGAAGAAGTATCATGTCCCTTCAATTGTATTCTCTTCAAGTGCTACAGTATATGGTGATCCAAAGGTTGTTCCATTAACTGAAGATTGTGAATTAGGACAGACTACAAACCCATATGGTTCTACAAAGGCTATGATGGAAAGAATCCTAACAGATGTACAGCATGCTGTACCAGAAATGTCTGTGACACTTCTTCGTTACTTCAACCCAATTGGTGCACATGAATCAGGATTATTAGGAGAAGATCCAAAGGGAATTCCTAACAATCTTATGCCTTATATTATGAAGGTTGCAACAGGTGAACTTCCTTGCTTAGGTGTATTTGGTAATGATTATGATACACCGGATGGAACAGGTGTACGTGACTATATCCATGTTGTAGACTTAGCTAAAGGTCATGTTCTTGCGATTGAAAAATATGCAGAACCAGGTGTTCATATCTGTAACCTAGGAACAGGTAAAGGATATAGCGTATTAGAAATCGTTAAGGCATTTGAAAGAGTTAATGGAATCAAGATTCCTTATGAAATCAAGCCAAGACGTGCCGGTGATATCGCAACATGTTATGCAGATCCTACTCGTGCAAAAGAACAGTTAGGATGGGTGGCTGAAAAAACACTTGATGATATGTGCAGAGATACTTGGAACTTTGCAAAGAAACATATGTGATAAAAGAGATGCTCAATTGGGCATCTCTTTGTTTTTGAATTCTAGAGGGGAGCATTGGTACTCCTTTTTGAATACTTTGCAGAAGTAATTAGGGTCTTCAAAGCCACAGTGATAAGCAATCTCTTTAACGGTTTGTTTCTTATTTGTTAATAGTTCTGCAGCCTTCTTTAATCGATAATCTAATAAGAATTTGTGGATAGTCGTATTGTATTTAGATTTAAAATGAGTAAACAATGTTCCTCTGCTGCAGAAGAAATAGTCACATAGCTGATCAATCGTAATAGGTTTACTATAATTCGCAATTAAGTACTGTTTTATTTCCTGGGCAAGATGATCATTTTTGGCCTGAATGCGATTGGTGAGAGAAATGTATTTTGCGCAGATATCACATGCATGTGCAAAAGCATATATCTGATCTTCATCTAATATAGTAATATTTGTGACAAGTTGTCTTAATTCTTTTTCATTTTCAAAATAGGGCTTAGATTTATTGATGATTTCAGAATAGTTTCTATATGTTCCTATAACCGCTTGTCCCATCATAAGATAACCAGTTAAAGCACCATAAGAATATAAAGGCATAATTGCTTCACTGAGTCCAAAATGACATTGATAGACATAAAGTTCGCCAGTCTCTTTTACATGATTCATTGCATTTATATCACATATAAAACAATGATCAGAAGCTTTGTTCTTCTCTATCTCATGGCAGAATTTAGATTTCTTATGAGGATAAGAAGCCAGTGGTTTCTGATTAATATCAAAGATGGACATATTTAATCCTGAGACAAGATAGAGCTGTTTGAGTATTTTTTCTAAGTCTTCCATGTAAATCACCTCATTACCATTATATCTCAATATAAGTAAAAAAATACAACATTATACTATATTACCTTATATTATACTCCATTCCATTTCTATTTGTTCTCATATTTTTATAATTATATTTGGAGGATAAAACATATGGAAATGAACAATGAATGGGTCAAAGACCCAAAGGTATTTAATATCAATCGTGAAAAGGCACATGCCTCAATACATCGTTATGCCTCTCTAGAGGAGATGCATATAAATAAGAGTAGTTATATCTATTCTTTAAATGGTAAATGGAAATTTCATTATGCTAATGGGTTTAATCAATTAATTAAAGATTTTTCTAACAAGGATTACAACAGTGATAACTGGGATGAAATCAATGTTCCTGGACATATTCAGTTACAGGGATATGGAACACCTATGTATGTCAATCAGATCTATCCTTGGTCTGCCACAGAACAAATCATACCAGGAGAGATTCCAGAACATAATCCAGTTGGCAGCTATATTACATATTTTGATAGTTCAGTTATTAAAGATAACACAGATGTTTATATTAATTTTAAGGGTGTAGAATCCGCAATGGCTTTATGGGTTAATGGAACTTTTGTAGGCTATAGTGAAGATACTTTTACACCATCACGCTTTAATATCTCTTCTTTGATAGAAGAAGGAAAAAATAAGATTGCAGTGAATGTGTATCGTTTTAGTAGCGGTAGCTGGCTGGAGGACCAGGACTTCTGGCGTTTTTCAGGAATATTTAGAGATGTAGAACTAGAAATGGTGCCTCATACACATTTGGAAGATATAAAGGTACTTACACATTTGAATGACACCTATGATCATGCTGTCGTAGAAGTGAATCCAGTTGTCATTCACCCTGTAAAAGTTATTTATACATTGAAATATAAAGATGAAATTATTGCAAGTGAAACAAAAGAAGATAGTTCATCTCTTCAATTTGAATTAGATCATCCTCATTTATGGTCTGCAGAAAAACCACACCTTTATACATTGATTATTGAAGTAATGGATGAAGAAGGTTTAGTAGAATGTATAAGCCAGCAGGTCGGTGTGAGAGAATTTAAAATCATAAATGGTATTATGTGTATCAATGGTCAGAGAATCATCTTCCACGGTGTTAATAGACATGAATTTTCTGCTTATACAGGTAGACATGTATCTTATGAAGAAACAAAACAGGATATCTTAAATATGAAGGCACACAATATCAATGCGTTACGTACATCACACTATCCTAATCAATCTTTCGTCTATGATCTATGTGATGAATATGGACTTTATGTCATTGATGAAGTGAACCTAGAAACACATGGTACATGGAGTGAGTACTTTGACAAGGAACATATTATTCCTGATAATAAGCCTGAATGGTTAGATATTATTCTAGATCGTGCAAATTCAATGTATGAAAGAGATAAGAATCATCCTTCTATTATTATATGGTCTTTAGGTAATGAATCTCACGGAGGTAAGAATCTCTATGAAATGTCTCAATTTTTAAGAAACAAAGACCAATCACGTGTCATTCATTATGAAGGTATCTTCCATGATCGTTCTTACAATGAGACAAGTGATATTGAAAGTCAGATGTATACATATGTGAAAGATATAGAAAAGTACTTAACTACACACCAGAACAAACCGTTCATTCTATGTGAATATGCACACTCAATGGGTAATAGTAATGGTGCTTTATTCAAGTATATTGATTTAGAAAAGAAATATCCTCTTTATCAGGGAGGTTTTATCTGGGATTATATCGATCAGGCATTATATCATGATGGAAAACTCTGTTATGGAGGAGATTTTAAAGAAAGACCAAGTGATTATGATTTCTGTGGCGATGGATTAGTCTTTGCGAATCGTAAGAATACTCCTAAGATGCAGGAAGTAAAGTATTGTTATCAATATGTAGATTTCACAATCAATGAACAGGAAATAAAATTAGATAATAGATACTTATTTACTGATTTGAATGAATACACTTTACAGATTGATTTGTTATGTGACGGCTATGTCATTAAGTCTCAGAATGTTATTATTGCATGTGCACCACAAAACACAACTACAATCAAGAATCCTTTTGTGGTTGAAGATAACAAAGAATATGCATTGAATATTTATCTAAAGAAAGATAATCAAGTTTATGCATATGAACAGTACATTTATGATTATGAACCTCAAACAGTAAAGAATTCTTCTTTACCAGTTAAGGTGGTAGAAGACTATTTAAATGTTGGTGTGGTAGGGAAGGACTTCAATGTCATTTTCTCAAAACAGAAAGGATTAGTGTCTTATCGTTATCATCAAGAAGAATACATTCGTGTGCCTGTAAAACCAAACTTCTTTAGAGCTTCTACAAATAATGATGTGGAAAATAAATATGGCTATCGCTATGGGGCATGGCTAACTGCAAGTTTATATGCTAAATGTCAATTTGTGAGAGTAGTTAAAGAAGAAACATCATGTAAGATTGAATATACATATGATTTACCTCGTTTAGGAGATGAACTACTTTATCTTACATATACTGTATATGGTGATGGAAAAGTAGAAGTAGATATGTCTTATCAGCCTCTTGCATCCAATATTGAAATGCCTGCATTCGGCCTATTATTCCAGTTATATAAGGATATGGAGCATGTCTCATATTATGGATTTGGTCCAGAAGAAAACTATATAGATAGAAATAAAGGGGCAATGCTTGGAAGATATGATTATAATGTCACAGACAACTGTACACCTTATCTCTACCCCCAGGAATGTGGCAATAGAACACATGTTAAGGAAGTATTGATTCATGGTGAAAATAAGGTATTATTATTAGAGGGCGATGATTTTGAAATGTCAGCTTTACATTACACACCTTATGAATTAGAAAATGCACGTCATCATGATGAATTACCTGAAGCATATCAGACAGTATTATGTATTAATGAGAAGCAGATGGGTGTTGCAGGAGATGATACATGGGGTGCTAAGACACATGAAGAATTCTTATTAGATAATAATAAGCATCATCTACACTTTGCATTTAAAGGAGAATAATCAATGAAGTTTATATTTGTAAGACATGGTAAAACACACTTTAATGAAATCAATTTAACACAGGGATGGTGTGATTCACCTTTATCAAAATTAGGCATTAAACAGGTAGAAAACATGTCTCTGCAATTAAAGGACTATAGTATAAACAAGGCTTATACATCACCACTTGGTAGAGCAGTAGAAACATCAGAGATTATACTTCAAGGTCATAATATTGCGCCTATTTCTGACAAACGTTTAAAAGAAGTGAATTTTGGAATCTTAGAAGGTATTAACACATTATTTGTTAAAGAATTGCATATAGATGCGCCTAATTGGATGGATACTCTCGAAATGGATTATCGACCATATGAGGGAGAAGATCTCCATGATGTGATTAATAAACATATAGAATTCCTTAATGACATCATTGCATCAAGTAAAGAAGATGATACAGTACTTATTGTTGGACATGGCTGTTCACTTTATGGATTAGTTAAAACACTTATACCTCATGATGAACGTTTAAGATTTCCAGATAATGCGACAGCAATCATAGTGGATTATAAAGAAGGACATTATTCACTCGATACTATTCTAAATGCAGTCTATTAAGTAACATTTCAAGTCATCCTATTATAATAATAAGGAGACAATATGAAGTACGATTTTACAACAATCATTGATAGAAAAGGAAAAGATGCCATGGCCTTGGATGCAGTAGGATCTCAAAAAGGTCATGTCAAGAAACCTACTTTACCTAAAGAAGGTTTTAGTATTATTCCAATGTGGGTGGCTGATATGAATTTTGCGACAGCACCAAGTGTGATGGATGCTCTCAATAAACGTATCGCACATCCACTATTTGGTTATTTTTATCCATCTGATGATTATTATGAAGCCATCATGTATTGGCAGAAGACAAGAAACAACATTCATGATTTAAAGAAAGAGTATATTGGTTATGAGAATGGTGTTTTAGGATGTCTAGCAAGTGCTATTCATGCCTTTACAAAGCCAGGAGATAAGATTCTCTTCCACAGTCCTATTTATGTAGGTTTTTCCACTGTGTTAAATGATACCAATCGAGTGGCTGAATTAAGTCCTCTTGTAAAGGATAAAGAGGGCGTGTGGCGCATGGATTATCAGGACATGGACAAGCGTATCAAAGACAATAACATTCGCTTAGCGGTTCTCTGTTCTCCTCATAATCCATGTGGACGTGTATGGGAAAAAGAAGAACTTGAACAGGCAATGAATGTTTTCAAAGAAAATGATGTCATTGTTGTATCAGATGAAATATGGTCAGACATTGTATTTGCAGGATATAAGCATATTCCTACTTATAGTATTAGTGAAGATGCTAAAAGACGCACAATCTCTATTTATGCACCAAGTAAGACATTTAACTTAGCAGGACTTATTGGCAGCTATCATATTGTTTGTGACGACTATTTAAGAGAACAGCTCAACAAAGTAGCCACTTCGACACATTACAACAATATGAACGTTTTATCCATGCATGCTTTAATAGGTGCTTATCGTGAAGAATCTATTGAATGGGTGGATGAATTAAATCAGGTACTTGAACAGAATATGAAATATACCTATGACTTTATTAAAAACAATATAGAAGGTATTGAAGTATCTCAAACGCAGGGGACTTATATGGTGTTCCTACATTGTGAAGACTACTGTCTAAAGAATCATTTGACTATTGATGAACTTATTCAAAAAGGATGGGATGTAGGCGTAGACTGGCAAAGTGGTGTTCAGTTCCATGATTCATGGGGTATAAGACTCAACATTGCATTACCACAGGCATTATTACAGGAAGCCATACAAAGATTAAAAGAATACGTATTCTAACACGAAAAGGACAGCCTCCACGGCTGTCCTTTAATAATAGTTAAAAAAAACAGACACATATGTGTCTGTTAAGTTCTAAATGGTGGAGCCTAGGAGGATCGAACTCCTGACCTCCTGCGTGCAAAGCAGGCGCTCTCCCAGCTGAGCTAAGGCCCCAAAAGGTTTTAAATAAACATGGTGGGCCTGAATGGATTTGAACCATCGACCTCACCCTTATCAGGGGTGCGCTCTAACCAACTGAGCTACAGGCCCATGTTTTACAGTTTTAGAAATGGTGGGCCTGAATGGATTTGAACCATCGACCTCACCCTTATCAGGGGTGCGCTCTAACCAACTGAGCTACAGGCCCATTTCGTGACTGCTCACCTATAATACCATGTATAAATACACTCGTCAACAAAAAAATACATAAAATTTAACCATAAATAAATAAAATCCCATTATGTATCAGGCAGAATGGATGTATCTCTTGTACAGAAGGCGTTCAATAATATGATGGAGAATCATAAGGACGAGTTCCCTAAGAATCTGGAAGTATACTGTCACAGTGACCAAGGCTCACAGTATCTGTCAACATCATTCAAACAGCTTCTTAATGAGAATGATTTCATCCAGTCAATGTCCAGAAGAGGAAACAGTTAGGACAATGCCCCTATGGAATCATTCTTCGGGCGCATGAAGACTGAAGTCATTGACATCATCGCAAGATGTGGGGATATAGCTACTGTAAGAAGGCTCATCGATGGCTATATCAATATGCATAATAATGAAAGATATCAGGAAACCCTTGCAGCACTGTCTCCAAGTGAATTCTATACATACAAGGTGACAGGACAGTATCCACTAGATAACTATTATGGGGTGAAGGCATCAGAGCTTATGCCTCTTGAAAAGATTATTAAGGCTAAGCTTGAAATGCAGGAAAAGAAGAAGGAACTCCGTAAAGAACGTCAGAAGATCAATGAGCAGCAGTCCAGATTATTAAGGAATGCGGGCGAAATCATCAGGCGTGATATGAAGAAGATGGAGGACGAAAACAGGAAATGGGTAAAACAGCAGGAACTTGTAGAGAATCAGCTGAAGAAGATTTCGGAAATCATTGAGAAGATTAGTAAGGCTTTAAAATTCTATTATCATGAAGCAACAGCTGAAGTCAAGAGACTGCTTAAGGATCCACTGAACTGGAAGAACTATACAGAACTGGACTATTATAAGGATCTTGATGCATTATACTAATTAGACAAATCATAAATAATATATCGGGAAAAGTCCATAAAATCAGGACTTCTTTTCGTCGTGGAAAAAGACTGGATAGCGGGCGCGAAAAAAATGAGCATCACCTTACGGTGATGCTCATTTAGCAGGGACTGTCAACATTCTGTCCTTGACTTTTGAACCAGTTTATTTAAGGGACTTTATTCGTTCTTAATTTTCTTTTAAATGGGCAATATCGATATATGAAGGAATACCATTCTTATAAGTAATAGCGATTTCACCCTGAATTAATGGATATAAGTAATCATAAAGTTCTTGAGTGATATCATTACCTTCTTTAGTAATCCATTCTGCTGGAACTTTCTGTTCTAGGTTCGCAATATCCTGTACATTACTATAGATACATTCTGCAGTATATGGATCATTGCTAGTTCTCTTAACACCCATCATAACATTTGTATGATCAGCAAGTGCTGTTTCTACAGCCTTTTTACCAATAAAGAAAGATTCATCAATATCTACTTTAGAGGCAATATGCATTGCACATCTTTGTAGTACATTTAATTCGATACTTCTTACTTTACATCCAAAATGTTCTTTACAGATATTTTCTAATACCTTACCAGTACCAAAATGGATTGGATGACCAAATGCATCATACTGCTGTGAATCACCACTATCTAAGAAGTTTCCGTTTTCATCATGAATACCTTCACTTACTGCAATCATGATAGAAGACTTTTCTTTAAACTTTTCTTCAATATCCTTCAAGAAACGTTCTTTATCAAATACGACTTCCGGTAAATAAATGAGATCAGGGGCATCATTACATTCAGTTCTTGCAAGTGCACTTGCAGCAGTTAACCAGCCTGCATTACGTCCCATGATTTCTACAATAGTAATCGCATCTAGCTTATAAATAGAAGAATCATAAGCAATTTCTAACATAGAGCTTGCAACATACTTTGCAGCTGAACCAAAGCCTGGAGTATGATCTGTACCCATCAAATCATTATCGATAGTCTTTGGAATCCCAATGAAGTGAATAGGGGAATTGATTGTTTCACCATAAGCAGCAAGTTTAGCCACAGTGTCCATAGAATCATTTCCACCAATATAGAAGAAATCAGTGATTTCTAAATCATTAAATTTTTTAAATAACAAGTCGTAAGTGTCTTTATCATCACTTACTGTAGGCAGCTTATAACGACAGCTTCCTAAATACATTGCTGGGGAATGCTTTAATGCATTAATTTTTTCCTCAGAATTAAATGTTGTACCTAGATCCATGAAGTGATCTTCTAATAGTCCCTGGATACCATTAATCATACCATAGATATGAGTAAATCCTTCTTTCTGGCATTGAGTAATAATACCTGCAAGAGAGGCGTTGATGGCAACCGTAGGCCCACCAGACTGACCAATAAAACAGTTTTTCGTATTCATTTTATGCTCCTTTTGTATATTTCATCCCCATTTTAACATCAAATGCATTTGATAGAAAGATTTAATAGTTATTAATAGTAAAAATACAGGATGATAATTAATTATACTAAAAAGGTTAGCCTATTTGTTGAATTCTATGAAAGCAATGATTACAGCGATGAGTACAATCATTGAAATAGAAAATCGATGAAGTTTAAAGGAATGTTTGTATAAAAGATTCCACCTAGCTTGTACCACTTCCAATCCTAGATGTAAACGCCCCTTCAATGCAACTATGGTGCCATTCTATGACTATTATGAAAAAACTATGCATAATCTTGAAAGATTTACAAGGAATCCTGTTATAGATGAAAGAATGAAATTTCCGTATAAAGAGTGGTATCAGAGAATGGTTGAAAAGCATGGTGCTGAAGCGATTAATACGGCTGAGAAGTCGGCTAAGAATTATTCTAGTGATAAGAAGCAGTATAAAGAATATGTCAATTAATTAGGAAGTGAAAATGTACCTCTATCATTATCAGAATTTCAAAATTTGAAGTATAATTATAAAGAGAATTGGTCACTATTACAAAAATACAAGAGATCGTGTAGCTTAGGAAAACTATCAGCATTTTCAACATTTGGAGACTATAAGAAGTATCGTAAAATCATCCAAGATGAAATTGTTGGGCGTACAACTAAGGATGGAGTTGTAATAAAATCGCAAAGTGACCATTTTATCGAAAGAGTATTAGGGACAACCGAAAAAGAAGGTGGCGAAGGTAAAAAGCAGAAAGTATATAGGCGAAAACGTAGAAGTTACACTTAACCCTGATATTGGAAATTTAATTCAAACAAACCCTAAGAAAAGAGAGTGAATTGTGATGTACAAATTATTGGATGAAGATGTGAAATTATTGAAAAAGTTGCTTCTTATGAAGGATTGGAACCCAGAAGACGGTTATTCAAAAGAATGTGTGATTGAATATGTTAATGCGAATAGAGAACTAAATAATGAAGAGATTAATCAGATTCGTAATTACGTATTAGACAAGAATCTTGAATATGGATTTGATGATAATGAAGAACCTAATGAACTAGGGTATGCAACTGAAGAATTAGGCGATAGACTGTTTTATGCTATGGATGATTAGTTAAATCCTTTAGTTGATAAAAAGACAATGTGAAAGGACTTGGGATATATGACAAGAGATGATTATCGTGTAATTGTTTATCGGATTCTATCCTACTTGTATATGCATTTAAAGCATTGATGTATCGCTCATAAGACATGACGGGTTTAGAACATGGCAATTAACATATTAGAGTATTCAACTATTTTTCAGGCTGAATTAGATAAACACCTTATGAAGTATAGAAATATATATGTGTTAGAAACAAAATACACGATAAGAATTAATTATAGTATTTTATTGCATATCAGCGTATAATGGTAGATAAGGAGGATTGAAAGATTATGTCTAAGAAGTATTTATCTATGGATGGTAATACTGCTGCCGCTCATGTTGCATATGCATTTTCTGAAGTAGCAAGTATCTATCCAATTACCCCTTCTTCACCAATGGCTGAACATGCTGAAGAATGGGCTTCGCAGGGAAGAAAAAATATTTTTGGCTCTGCTGTAAACGTAGTTGAAATGCAGTCAGAAGCAGGCGCTGCTGGGGCTGTACATGGTGCTTTACAGGGTGGTGCTTTAGCTACTACATTTACTGCATCTCAGGGTCTATTATTAATGATTCCTAACCTTTATAAGATTCAGGGTGAAATGCTTCCAGGTGTTTTCCATGTAGCTGCAAGAGCTCTTGCAACTAGTTCATTAAATATCTTTGGGGATCATCAGGACGTTTATGCCTGCCGTCAGACAGGTATTCCTATGCTTTGTTCACATTCTGTACAGGAAGTTATGGATTTAGCTGGTGTTGCACACTTAACTGCAATTAAAGCAGGTGTACCATTTATCCATTTCTTTGATGGTTTCAGAACATCTCACGAAATTCAGAAAGTAGAAGTTCTTGATTATGAAACTTTAGCTTCATTAGTTGATTATGATGCTATTAAGAAATTTAAAGCAAACGCACTTAACCCACATACTAATCCAGTAGAACGTGGTGGTGCAGATAATGATGATATCTATTTCCAGAGCAGAGAAGCTCAGAATAAACATTATGATGCAGTTGTAGAAATTGCTGCAGATTACATGAAGAAGATTTCTGAAATTACTGGTAGAGAATATGCTCCATTTACATACTATGGTGATCCAGAAGCAGATAGAGTTATTATCGCAATGGGTTCAGTAACTGAAACTATTAAAGATACTATTGATGAAATGGCTAAAGAAGGAGAAAAAGTTGGTGTAATCAAAGTACATCTTTATAGACCATTCTCTCCAAAATACTTAAAGGCTGTTTTACCAGCAACTGCTAAGAAGATTGCTGTACTTGATCGTACTAAGGAAATGGGTGCTACTGGTGAACCATTATACCTTGATGTATGTTCAGTTATTAGAGATGCTGATACATTAGTTATTGGTGGTCGTTATGGTATGGGTTCTAAGGATACTACACCTCAGCATATCAAGGCTGTTTATGATCACTTAAATTCAGATAATCCATTTACAGGATTCACAATTGGTATCAAGGATGACGTAACTCATTTATCATTACCTGATGTTCATGGATTCCATATCAATTCTGGTGTTACTCAGTGCTTATTCTATGGTTTAGGTTCTGATGGTACTGTATCTGCAAATAAGTCTTCTATCAAGATTATTGGTGATAATACTGATTTATACTGCCAGGCTTATTTCGCATATGACTCTAAGAAGGCTGGTGGAGCGACTCGTTCTAACTTAAGATTTGGTAATAAGCCAATTAGAGCAACTTACTATGTAAATAGAGCAGACTTCATCTCTTGTTCATTAGACAACTATTGCTTAAAGTATGATATGTTGAAGAACTTAAAAGATGGTGGACGTTTCTTATTAAATACTGAATTTACTAAAGAAGAAATCGCTGATTATCTTCCAAATAGAGTAAAGAAACAGTTAGCAGATAAACATGCTAAGTTCTATATTATTAATGCCAACAAGATTGCTGGTGAAATCGGTATGGGTAGACGTACAAATACTATCCTACAGTCAGCATTCTTCGCATTAAATGAACAGATTCTTCCAATCGAAGAAGCTGTTACTAAGATGAAAGAAATGGCTAAGAAGTCTTATAGCAATAAGGGTGAAAATATCGTCCAGGCTAACTATAAGGCTATCGATGCTGGTAAAGATGCAATTGAAGAAGTAACTGTAGATCCAGAATGGTCTAACTTAACTGTATTACCATTAAGAAAACCAACTGGTGATGATTACTTTGATAACTTCGTAGCTCCTATCAATGCTCTTGAAGGTTATGACCTTCCAACTTCAGCATTCTTAGATAAGCTTGATGGTACTATGCAGAATGGTGTTGCAATTAAAGAAAAACGTGCAATTGCTATTCAGGTTCCTAAGTGGGAAAAAGACAACTGTATCCAGTGTAACCAGTGTGCAATGGTATGTCCTCATGCAACTATCCGTCCATTCTTAATGACTGAAGAAGAAATCAAGAATGCACCAGAAGATATTACTAATGATGTATTAAAACCAATTGGTAAGGGTGTTGAAGGATTATCATTCCGTATCCAGGTTTCTCCTGATAACTGCGTAGGTTGTGGATTATGTGCAGCCGTATGTCCAGGTAAACGTGGTGAAAAGGCACTTACAATGGTTCCAGTTAAGGAAGAATTAGAACATTCTGCTTTATCTGAATATGTATACAACAATGTAGAATATAGAGATGACAAGTATCCTACAACTACAGTGAAGGGTGTTGGATTCATGAAGCCTTATTTTGAAGCTTCTGGTGCCTGCGCTGGTTGTGGTGAAACTCCATATTATCGTTTAGCTTCTCAGTTATTCGGTTCTGATATGAGAATTGCGAACGCTACTGGATGCTCATCAATCTATACTGGTTCAACTCCATCTACTCCATGTACTACTGATAAGAATGGTCATGGTATGGCTTGGGCTAACTCATTATTCGAAGATAATGCTGAATTTGGTTTCGGTATGAAGCTTGCAGAAAACTACATGTCTAAACATATCTTAGAAATCATTGAAGCAAATAAGAATGATGTAGAACCAGAATTAAAAGAAATTCTTGAAAAATATGAAGCTGTTAAGGGTCAGAGAGTAGAAGAAAAGGCTCTTTATAACGAATTAGTAGAAAAAGTTGAAGCTTCAGCTAATGAACCTATCAAGGAATTACTTGATATGAAGGGTGAATTAGTAACTAAGTCTCAGTGGATCATTGGTGGTGACGGATGGGCTTATGATATCGGCTACGGGGGATTAGACCACGTTCTTGCTAATGATCAGAATGTCAATGTATTAGTTCTTGATACAGAAGTATATTCTAACACTGGTGGACAGTCTTCTAAATCATCACAGGCTGCTTCTATTGCAAAGTTCACTGCAAGTGGTAAGAAGGTTGCTAAGAAAGACTTAGCTCAGATTGCTATGGCTTATGGTCATGTATATGTTGCACAGATTGCTTTAGGTGCTAACCCAATGCAGGCTATTAAGGCTATGAAGGAAGCTGAATCTTATGATGGACCATCATTAATTATTGCTTATGCACCATGTAATGAACATCATATCAAGGGTGGATTAATTAACTCTTCAAGACAGGAAAAATGGGCTGTTGAATGTGGTTACTTCAACTTATTAAGATACGACCCACGTTTAACTGAAGAAGGTAAGAACCCACTTACAATTGATTCTAAGGCTCCTGATTATTCTAAGTTCAAAGACTTCTTAATGAGTGAAAACAGATTCTCTCAGTTAGTTAAGATCAATCCTGAAAATGCAGAAGCATTATTCGATAAGTGTCTAGTAGATGCTAAACGTCGTCGTGCAAGAGCAGAAGCACTTGCTAAAGATTTTGATGCTGCTGAATAATTCATACGAAAGAGATAGTAGAAATGCTATCTCTTTTCTTTATATTTATAACATACCAAAAAGATAGGTATATTGCTTGCTATTTGTATCTATTATTTCTATACTAGGAGTGGGTGATGGATATGAAGAGTGTACTAATAAAAGATACAACAAGAGAAGAAAGAAAAAGAATTATACAAGAAGCATTGGACTGTAATGATTCTGCAGGATGTGAGAACTGCAGTGGATGCGGCTTATTTGGGGCTGGAGATCCCTTTGAAATGTATGAAGATTATATAGAAGGTAAAAGAGAAATCAAAGAAATTAATATGGAATTTGTTTCACGCTACTTTGTGAGAGGTTAATCACATCGTAATATAAAGAGATGTCATATCATTGTGTGTACTAAAAAAACAGGGATTTTTTTAAAATCCCTGTTTTTCTATTTCATGATTTCGTTGTAGATATCATCGAGATTTACAACACTTGAACGATCGGTAAATTCGATCTTGATTGGATCATTTTCTTCATATCTTGGAATAATATGAATATGGAAATGATGCACGGTCTGACCAGCGACTTCTTTCGCATTAGTGAGAATATTACATCCCTTTGCATGCATATTCTCTACAATCTTATTTGCAAGTTTCTGAGCCACTTTCATACAATGTGCCATCACTTCTGGGTCTGCTTCTAAAAAACTATCATAATGTTCCTTAGGAATGACGAGTGTATGTCCATTGGTCGTCTGTGATAAATCTAAGAATGCAATGCATGTGTCATCTTCATATACAACCTTGCCAGGAATTTCCTTAGCGGCAATCTTACAAAAAATACAATTATCCATCATATAAAACCTCCTGTATTCATTCTAACACAAAAGAGGCGTTTTCACGTCTCTTAGTCTACATATTTACTAGAAATTTTCTTGATCTGTTTCTTAACCTTTTCATCTTCAACAGTGAACTTATACTTCTTTAAATAATAAGATTCAATATCTGTCTTGACATCACCAAGGTTTAATAAGTTTTTAACAATATCATTTTTCTGAGCACTCTTATCAGTGTTGTATACATATACAACTGCATATTTACCAGTACTTAATTTTACAGCTTCCTTATATACACCATCAGTCTTTAATGAAGTAAACTTGCTTAAAGCTTTGATGATCTTCTTATCAACTGTAGTAGTAGAACTCTTACTGCATACAAAACCTAAATCAGTAGAACTAGAAGTATTTGCATTCATTAAAGTGTTCATTGCATCTGCACTAGTCACTGTCTTTAATGCCTTTAATGCTTCAGATTCTTTGCTGTATTCAACAATCTTTAAATAAGAAACATTATATTTCTTACATGCATCATTGAACTTTGTATCTAAATATTTTTCTTCTAATAGGTCAGATTTTACTTCTGGTACAATGACTTCCTTCTCAAAAGTCTTGGCATCACTATATCCCTGATTCTTTGCATAAGTTTCAAAAGAACCAGAATATTCAGCATAACGCTGTTTAAGTTCTTTTACTTTTGTATTAATTGCATCTTTATCAGTAATCTCTTTTGCAGTGATCTTATTATATGCTTCATTTAATACTTCATTAGCACCGTAGTTATCTAATAAGTATTCATATAAACCTTTCTTAGTTACACTTACATCACCACTGATAACTTCTGATGAACTATTCTGTACAGAACTTGTATAACCATCCTTATCAGCAGTCACAATATAAGCTGTAATCACACCAACAACAAGGACAATCGCAATGACAAGTAATGCAATCATTTTTTTAGTAAGTTTAAAAGGTTTCTTTTCAACTTCTACCTTATGGATCTGTTTGTATTCTGCCATTATCTCTTATTCCTTTCTTCAGCTCTTGCTTTTAAGCCTTCTTTTACAGCTTCTTTAACTGCTTTTTTAACCTTTGCATCTTTATACTCGATATCATAAGTATTGAATGCAAGATAGATGATATTATCATCATAAGTAAGTAATGGTGACTGAATTGTGATATTCTTTAATTTTTTCTTGATCTTCTCTTTATTAGTAGAAGTACACTTTAAGATATAGTAACCATCATTTCCAGTTAATACATCAGAAGTCTGTCCTTCAGTTAAAGAGAAAGCTGATTCATTGATGGCATTACCATAAGAATTTGTAAGGTTACTCGTTTTATCGACAACACCCAAAGAACCTTTAGCACTCTTAGTATTAGAATCATCTGAATAATCCTTGGCAACATCACCAAAGTTCTTTCCATCTTTTAATAATTCCTTCACTTCTTCTAGCTTTTCTTTTTCAGCATCAGTGGGATTAGAAATATCAGAAGTAGAAATCTTAATCATAGAGATAACACGTGGTGTCGAAACCTTATAATAATCATCAAATACTGTATCATAATGTGTCTTTACATAATGCTTCACTAATTCTGCATACTGTAAAGAGTAGACCAGCTTCTTCTTATATTTACTTTCGCTTTCATAACCCGCACTCTTCAAATCGCTCTTGAACTGCTTTTCGTAAGAGTTTTCGCCATACTGGCTCTTATAAGAATTCTTAATACTATCAAGCATATTACTTGCATTATCTTTCATATCGTTTGTGACAGGATATTGCTTATTGATCAATTGATCAAGAACATATTGGAATGCAGCTGATTTACCAGCACTCGTAGAAATCAATGTATCATAAACATCATCTGCATATACATTGCCTTCACTTGTGGAAGCAACTACGCTCTTTCCATCTACTGTCTTACCACCACAGCCACTTAGTAGTAAAACACTCGCTAAACATAGCGCCGCTATTTTTTTGGCTTTCATACGTACCCTCCTTGCGTAACATATATATTATACATGCTCAATGATTTTTTTCAAATAATTACCCCTGTTTCACATAAAAAGACATAATTCTTTATCATATTATTTGAGGTTAATCGAGTAATCTTTTATAATAATTCTCGAGGTGAAAAAATGATGTCAGTTTTGAGTATAAAGGATCTTCATGTAGCCATTGGTGACAAGGAGATTTTGAAGGGAATTAATCTAACAATTAATACAGGAGAAACCCATGCATTGATGGGCCCTAATGGAAATGGGAAGTCAACATTATTAGGTACAATCATGGGTCATCCTAAATATAAAGTGACTCAGGGAACAATCACATTAGATGGTGAAGATGTTCTTTCTATGAGTGTAGATGAAAGAAGCCGTAAAGGATTATTTTTAGGAATGCAGTATCCACAGGAAATTCCAGGTGTCACAAACTCTGATTTCCTACGTTCTGCAATGAATGCAAGAAGAGAAAAACCATTAAGTTTATATCAGTTCATTAAGGCCATGGATCATGCCACAGAAGACTTAGAAATGGATGGTAATTTAGCACATCGTTATTTAAATGAAGGGTTCTCAGGTGGAGAAAAGAAACGTAATGAGATTCTTCAGATGAAATTGCTAGAACCTAAATTTGCATTATTAGATGAAATTGATTCAGGTCTCGATGTTGATGCGTTACGTATCGTTGCTGATAACATCAATGAAATGAGAGAAACAAAAAAGGAAGACTTTGGTTTAGTTATGGTTTCTCACTATGAAAGATTATATGAATTAGTAAAGCCTACACATGTACATGTATTAGTAGATGGAAACATTGTAGTAGAAGGTGGCTTTGAACTAATTGAAAAGATCAACAATGAAGGATATGAATGGGTAAAGAAAGAATTAGGCATTGAACTCCAAAAAGAAGACGAAGACGTTGTTTCTATCGGGGTATGTGGTCATAAGGTGACAAGCAATGTATAGTTTTGAACACTATATTCATTTTGTGGATGGGAAGGTAACAGAAGATAATCTTCCTAAAGAAGTTGTTGTCACTGATACAACAATCACATTCAAGTATGGAGAACCCATTCAGCTTCATGTAGTGGTAGATGTAAAGAATGAAATGTCACTACATTATGTATTTGAAGACAATGTTCATGCAGAAGTGATTGAAACAAGACATGTTGAAGAAAACGGTGTATTAAATCGTACATTTACTAACGGTGCTTATTCACATGTTAATTTCTTTAATGAAAATGAAGGAACAGGAAAAAATACTTATCTCGATGAAGGACATTCTTCTCATGATAGTATGCTTCAGCTTGGCTATTCTGAATTATCTGATGCTTCTATTGAAGCCTCTTATACATTTGAATTAGATGGTGAAGGAGCAGATGTCAGATTAAGAATGGCGGCTTTATCGAAGGATAAAGAAAAGAAACATTATAAGGTGCATATAAAACATAATGCACCCCATACTACTGGTATTATGGATAACTATGGTGTTGCGAAAGATGAAGCACATCTTGTCATTGATGGTATTGGTACAATTACAAATGGACAGAATGGTTCAGCATCACATCAGACAAATAAGATCATTGTCTTTGATCCAAAATGTTATGCAAGTGCAAATCCGTTCTTATATATTGATGAATACGATGTCCAGGCTTCTCATGCAGCTGGTGTAGGGAAGATGGATGAAGAACATCTTTATTATTTACAGTCTCGTGGCTTGACTAAACGTCAGGCTATGCAGTTGATTACTTATGGTTATTTAATGCCAGTAGTCGAAGTTGTAGATAATCAGATGATTAAGGAACGTTTTGAATTGGCGTTATCAAAGGTAGGTGCTTAGTTATGTTAAATAGTAAGGATATAAGAAAAGATTTTCCAATGTTGGATGGAAAGACACTCATGCATGGCAAGCCACTGATTTATTTTGATAATGGTGCGACTACATTAAAGCCTCAATGTGTGATTGATGCAGTATGTGAATATTTATCCAGCTATTCAGGAAATGCCCATCGTGGAGATTATGATTTATCTCATCAGGTGGATGTCGCTTATGAAGAAGCAAGAGAAGCAGTTCAGCATTTTATTCATGCTAAAAGAAAAGAGGAAGTTGTATTTACAAGTGGTGCAACGGATTCACTTAACTTAATTGCGAATGGTTATGCCAAAACACATTTAAAAGCAGGTGATGAAATCCTTTTGAATGTGGCAGAACATGCCTCTAATACATTACCTTGGTTTGATGTAGCGGAGGAAACAGGCGCTGTTGTGAAATATATTGAACTCGATGAAGAAGGTCGTATGACATTAGAAAATGTCAAGAAGGCTGTAACAGAGAATACAAAGATTATTTCACTTGCGATTGTGACAAATGTATTAGGTTATGAAGTACCTATCAAGGAAATCACAGAATATGCTCATTCTAAGGGTATTATTGTAGTGGCAGATGGGGCACAGAGTGTACCACATATTGTCACAGATGTTGTACGTGATGATGTGGACTTCTTAGCTTTTTCAGGTCATAAGATGTGTGGTCCTACAGGTGTTGGTGTTCTTTATGGTAAATATGAGTTATTAGAAGAAACAAAGCCGACACGTTTTGGCGGAGGATCTAATTCACGCTATAACAGCTGTGGACTTGTCACACTAAAGGAACCACCATATAAATTTGAAGCAGGTACACCTCATATTGAAGGTGTGATTGGCTTAGGTGCAGCTGTTAAATATTTACAGAGCATCGGTATGGACAATATTCGTCAAAGAGAATTAGAATTACGTCATTATGCGATTGAGAAGATGTCCCAGTTGGATAATGTCACTGTATATAATCCAAACTCAGAAGGTGCTATTGCCTTTAATATTAAAGATGTATTTGCGCAGGATGCAGTGAGCCTATTTAATACTTATGGTATCGCGGTTAGAGCTGGTGAACATTGTGCCAAGATTTTAGACGAGTTCTTAAAAGTAAGAACAACTTGTCGTGTTTCTTTCTATTTCTATAACACTGAAGAAGAAATTGATCAGTTTATTGAAGCATGTAAGAAAGGAGATGATTTCCTTGATGCATTCTTTGGATGATCCAATGATCATGAGAGAAATTATTATGGACCATTATCAGAATCCTAGAAACCATGGACTTGTAGATGATGATTCATATCAGAAAGTCAATATGGATTCAAGTACATGTATTGATGATATTGATGTCCAGGCTAAGTTTAATGGTGATGTAGTGGAAGATGTGCGTTTTGATGGTGAAGCATGTGCCATCTGTACAGCATCTACTTCTATCATGACTGAACTAGTTAAAGGAAAGACAAAAGAAGAAGCAGCGCATATTGTGGATAACTATATGCATATGATTTACGAAAAAGAATATGATCCAGAACTTCTTGAAGAAGCAATTGCGTTTAAGAATACGCATAAGCAGGCCAATCGTATTAAGTGTGCGACTCTAGGCTGGACTGGATTCTTAAAATTATTAGAAGGAAGCGAGGAATAGAGATGGCTATTGAGAATCTTAATATTCCACAAGCTGAAGTGATAGAAGATCATCCTGATGAGGATGTATCTGTCTTCAAGACACCTAAAGGGTTAAATGAAGATATCGTTAGAGAAATATCAGCCATTAAAGAAGAACCAGAATGGATGACTGAATACCGTGTCAAGTCATTAAAACAGTTCTTAAAGATGCCGATGCCTAAGTGGGGTGTTGATTTATCTAAGATGGATTTTGATGATTATACATATTATAATCGTCCATCAGATACTAAAACAGATAAATGGGAAGAAGTACCAGAAACAATCAAGAATACATTTGATCGTTTAGGTATTCCTGAAGCAGAACAGAAGTTCTTAGCAGGGGCAAGTGCTCAATATGAATCTGAAGTTGTTTATCATAATATGCTTGAAGAAGTCAAAGAGAAGGGTGTTATCTTCTTGGATATTGATTCTGGATTAAAACAGTATCCAGAAATCTTCAAGAAGTATTTTGATACTGTTATTCCATATTATGATAACAAGTTCTCTGCATTAAATGGGGCTGTCTGGTCAGGAGGATCATTTATTTATGTCCCACCTCATACTAAATTAGATAAGCCATTACAGTCATATTTTAGAATCAATTCTGAACGTATGGCACAGTTTGAAAGAACTTTAATTATTGTAGATGAAGGATCTGATATCCATTATGTAGAAGGATGTACAGCACCTTCATATTCTAAAGATTCACTTCATGCTGGTGTTGTAGAAATTATTGTCGGCAAGAATGCACATTGTCGTTATACAACAATCCAGAACTGGTCTAAGAATATCTATAACCTAGTAACACAGCGTGCTAAAGTTATGGAAGGTGGATCAATGGAATGGGTGGATGGTAACATCGGTTCACTTGTTACTATGAAATATCCTTGCTGTGTTCTTGCAGGAGAAAGAGCCAAGGGCACAGTTATTACTATTGCAGTAGGGGATAAAGGTCAGATCATTGATTCTGGGGCTAAGATGATTCATGCAGCACCTCATACATCAAGTCAGATTATTTCTAAATCTATTGCGAGAAATGGTGGTAAGACAAACTATAGAGGACTTGTCCGTCATAACAAGAATGCTTATGACTGTAAGAGCAAGGTAGAATGTGATACATTAATTCTAGATAAGATTTCTACAAGTGATACAGTACCTACAAATATCATGGCCAATAATGATTCTATTATTGAACATGAAGCCACTGTATCTAAAGTATCAGAAGATCAGCTCTTCTATTTAATGAGCAGAGGTCTCACTAAAGCACAGGCAACAGAAATGATTGTCATGGGCTTCATTGAACCATTCAGCAGAGAATTACCTATGGAATATGCTGTTGAATTAAATCAGCTTATTAAGCTTGATATGTCAGAAGATGCTATTGGATAGAAAACAGATGATTAAGAAACGTCTCGCTTTAGAAGAAGAGACGTTTCTTTCTTATTCAAAAAGAATTGCCTCTTATCTAGAAGAAATGCTTGCATTTAAGAATGCGAAAAGAATTGGCTTTTATATGTCATATCGCCATGAAGTGGATACACTTCATTTGATTGAAAAATATATGTTAGGAAAGGAAATCTATGTACCAAAATGTGTAGGAGAAGAACTGGATTTCCAGAGAATATATAGTATGGATGATTTAAAAGAGGGGGCTTTTCATATATTGGAACCTTCTACTAATGAACATATGGATGTTAAGGGTTTAGATGTGATTGTAGTACCATTGCTGATGTTCGATAAGAATCATAATCGTATTGGCTATGGTCGTGGCTTCTATGATCGCTGTTTGAAAAAGACCAATGCTATAACGATTGGTCTGGCATTTGATTTTCAGGAAGTAGAAAATACTCATCCCCACTTGCTTGATGTACCACTTAATTACATAATTACACAAAAAGGTGTCTTCTAAGACACTTTTTTTATAGTAACAAAGGGATGAATTTGATATAATAGATATGATTATGAGGTGTTTTATATGGAAAAAAATGTTGTAAAGAATATTCTCGCAGACACTGATCTGCGTCAAAATCTAATAAAATTAAAAGGTTCAATGACATCAACTGATACATTAGAAGGTCCTATTGTAGAAAAACTATGTGACTGTTTAACTCATGAAGATCCTAAGGTAAGAAAGAATGCGGCACTATTATTAGGCTATACAAAGAATCCTTTAATGGCATCTGTTCTTTTAGATGCTTATAAGAATGAAGAAAAGGACTTTGTGAAGGATGCCTATTTGAAAGGAATGAGCCATTATGACTGTAAGCCTTATATTAAGGAATTACAGGAAATACAGAATGAACTCATGAATTCTGAAGTGGTAGACAGCAAGCATATCAAAGCACAATTAAAAGTATTAAATCCGATGATTCGTTCATATTCTTATCATAAGAAGAAATCAATCCGTTTATTGCATAAAGAAGTCGATGTTATTCTTACAACACTTCCTTATTATCAATATACACTCTTTGAACAGGTGAAACATTTACGTTATAAACCGGTCGGACAGGGCGTATTAGTCCGTACAAAGGCTATTTATGACCTTCTAGGCTTACGTAATTATAGAGAGATGATTTTCCCATTATCAGGCTGTTCAGGACTTCCTCAGGATGGGCATTTAATTGGTAAACGTATTGCGTCAAGTAACTTAGTGGATGTACTACATCGTTTATATGATGCTGAAGGATGCTTTTATTATCGTTTAGTTGATCAAATGAGAGAAAAGAAATCAGCTGTCATCAATGATATAGTAAAAGAACTTATTGAAGAGATGCCTTCTCATCTTCAGAATGTGACATCTGATTATGATATTGAATTATTAATTAGAGAATTAAGGCCTGGAACAGTCAATGTTTATTTAAAGTTGAGTTCATTAGACAATCCACGCTTTAATTATAGACGTGAAATCATTTCTAACTCAATGCAGCCTTATGTAGCAGCAACACTTATGGAAGTGGCTAAACCTTATATGGGTATGCATTCTCGTGTATTAGATCCATTCTGTGGTAGTGGTGTTACACTTATTGAAAGATGTATGGCTAAACCAGTTAAGTTTGCCATGGGATTAGATATTTATGGAGAAGGCTTAGAAGCAGCTAAGAAGAATGCGATTGCGGCGAATCAGCCAATCCACTTTGTAAATAAAGATGCCAACCGTTTTGTGAATAATGAAATGTTTGATGAAATCTTTACTGATATGCCTACCTATGCACAGATGAAAGATACACGTGCTTTAAAGAATGTCTATGATAATTTCTTTAAACGTATCCACAGACACGTTTTACCAGAAGGGTATGTATTTATCTATACAACTGAAATATCTCTTGTAGAGAAGAATTTAAGACTTAATTCAGACTATCTTACACTCATAGAACATTATGATGTACCTAGAGGTAAGACAATGGCTTATTTCTTCATTATTCAGGTAAACAAATAGAGGCCCCATGAGGACCTCTTTTTCTATCTGAATAAATAACGATAACCTTGCCAGAACCACTGTTTCACTGTTTCTGGGTTATCTAAATAAAAACGTATACCAAACGCAAGTGCTACTAATATAATTGCAAGTAATACTAATAACACAAAAGTCTTAATAAAAGTCATCACAGGATGTGATTTCTCTTTATACTTTACCTTCGTTTTAGTACGTTTAGGTAAAGAATGTGATTTCTTATGTTTCACTTTTGTCTTAACAACTTTTTTAACTTCAGGTTCTTTTTCTTCCTGTTGAATAGAATTCTCTCTCTTAGTATCCTTAATAGAGTCATCTTCATCATCAAATGTGAATCTTTGCATACTATCACCTCTCTGCTTTAAATGAATATAGTCTCTATTAGAGTATTTGTCAAATAAAAAAATGCTCCCATGACACAATAAAAGCTCTTGAATAAGGAAAGCAAATTGTATGTGTCATTGAGAGCGGCCTTAACCAAGAGCCTTTAAAATGTACCTGTTTCCAGATACAATTAAATTGTAATCGTTCTTATAACAAAAAGCAAATGAAATAGAAAAAAACTTGAAAAATTCAACAAAAATAAGAAAAAGAGTCATTTAATCAAATATACCTATATACAAAACTACAAAAAAGTTTCTATTTTCTGTTGACTTAGAGCGAATATGATGATAATATAGTACCCGCAGCGGAGGTTTAGCTCAGTTGGGAGAGCATCTGCCTTACAAGCAGAGGGTCAGCGGTTCGAGCCCGTTAACCTCCACCATTTTATTTTATAGCTCAATATTTGCCGACTTAGCTCAATTGGTAGAGCAACTGACTTGTAATCAGTAGGTTGGGGGTTCAATTCCTCTAGTCGGCACCAGTGGGGAGGTAGCGAAGTGGCTAAACGCGGCTGACTGTAACTCAGTTCTCTACGAGTTCGATGGTTCGAATCCGTCTCTCCCCACCATCTTTATTGGGATATAGCCAAGGGGTAAGGCAACAGACTTTGACTCTGTCATTTCACTGGTTCGAATCCAGTTATCCCAGCCATCTTTTTTGACTCGCTAGCTCAGATGGCAGAGCATCTGACTTTTAATCAGAGGGTCAGGGGTTCAAATCCCCTGCGAGTCACCATCCTATGCGGGTGTAGTTCAATGGTAGAACTTCAGCCTTCCAAGCTGACTACGTGGGTTCGATTCCCATCACCCGCTCCAACTTATGAACAAGTCAATCTTCGGATTGACTTTTTTTGTACCTGTAAACTATTTTTTTAATAGGAGCGCTGAATTAGCAAATCAAATCGCAATGACAAGGCAATCTTTGAATATGAACAGGAAATCTCTGAGGATGCAGTAGCAATTGATGCAAAAATGAATTTGCTGATTTGAAAAAATCACTTTGAATAAACACGATGTAAAAATAAATGCCAGGAGAGCAAACTCCTGGCATTTATTATAGCTTAGTTAATTATTTTTTGTACTTATAGAATCCTTCACCAGTACTATATCCTAATTTACCTTGATCAATATAAGACTTCAACATCTTATGCATGCCTTTGAAATTATAAGGTGCTAAGAAGCCAGGAATCTTTACGTACATACCTACAATCTCATAAGCAGTCTTTAATCCTACTGTATCAAGAATCTGGAAAGGCCCTTTAGGTGAACCAGTACCTAAAGTCCATGCCTTATCGATACTTTCAGGATCAGAGATACCATTGACCATTAAATCCATACCTGAGAATAATAATGGAATCAACATAGAATTGAGTAGGTAACCAGACTTTTCTTTATTGACAGGTAATGGAATCATTCTAATCTCTTTCGCAAATTTCATGACTTCATCAAAATATGTTTTATTTCTCTTGTCCTGCATCATAACTTCTGTCATATTATTCTTCCAGATCGTATTTGCGAAGTGTAAGGCAAGAAATTTATCAGGTCTACCAGTAAACTTAGCTAATTTACTAGGAAGCATAGTAGAAGAATTAGTAACTAGAATTGTCTTATCAGGAAGTAGGGGAGCCATCTTTGTATAGACATCCTTCTTAGCTTCCATATTTTCTGTCATAGATTCAATAACTAAATCAGCATCTTTAACTGCTGTTTTCATATCAAGCTCTAGCTTGATTGTAGAATAAGCACGTTCTACCTTCTCTAGGCAGTTCTCCTTATCAAAATCATCATAGCCTGCAATACCCATACACCATGTATTGATAGATTTATCAATATCCATGAGATTAATTGCATCAATATAAGATTGCTTGATAGAATCAAGCTTAGGCTGTGTACGTCCAATACTGCCTTCACTTCTTAACCAGATTGTTACATCAAAACCACAATATGCTGCCTGGAATGCAATCTGTGATCCCAGAACGCCGCCACCCATAATAGTTATGTTCTTCATGTTTGTCTCCTCTCTAGTAAAATGAAAACAGAAGAACTACTTCTTCTGCTTCACTACTATCTTTTTAAACATTATCTAACTTTTATTATACTGATTAAAAAGAGATTATCTACTATACTTTGTGAAAAACATCACAATTTCTTACAAACTCATCACATTGTACAAAAAAATCCCGCAATACGCGGGATTTCTTATTAATATCCAGGCTTACCTAAAAGCTTGAACATATTCTTCTTATAAACTTCAACACCTGGCTGGTTGAATGGGTTAACACCTAATAGGTAAACGCTCATTGCACAAGCCTTTTCGAAGAAGTATACCATATAACCGAAGCTATATGCATCAACATGATCAAGAGTGATCTGGATGTTAGGTACGTTACCAACATTTACATGGGCATCAATAGTACCTTCACATGCTTTCTGGTTAACATAATCAACTGTCTTACCAGCTAAATAGTTTAAACCATCTAAGTTATCTGCATCACTAGGGATTTCTAAGTTCATCTGAGGTTCTTTGATCTTTAATACAGTTTCGAATAAAACCTTAGAACCTTCCTGGATGAACTGTCCTAATGAATGAAGGTCAGTTGAGAAAGTACCACTTGTAGGTAAGATACCTTTTCCTTCTTTACCTTCAGATTCACCAAATAACTGTTTCCACCATTCAGCAGTCTGCTGTAACTGTAAGTTATAAGTTACAAACATTTCAGCTGGGTAACCAGCCTTTAATAACATCTGTCTTGCAACACCATACTGATAAGCATCGTTTGTAAGAAGATCTGGATTGTTGTATTTATCCTGGGCATCTTTAGCACCCTTTAACATTGCATCAACATCGATACCAGCCATTGCGATAGGGAATAATCCTACTGCAGTTAATACAGAATAACGTCCACCGATATCATCAGGAACTACGAATTCTGTATAACCTTCCTGGTCAGATAAAGTCTTTAATGCACCCTTATGAGCATCTGTAGTAGCAACAATTCTTCTCTGAGCTACTTCTTTACCCTTAGTTTCTTCAAGTAATTCTTTGAAGATTCTGAAAGCAACTGAAGTTTCAGTAGTTGTACCAGACTTAGAAATTACATTAATACCGAATTCTTTATCTTTTACATAGTTCTTAACCTGTGCTAAATAAGTAGCAGAGAATGTATTACCAATATAGATGATCTGAACCTTGTTTGTTGGGTAAAGACCATTGATTGCTTCAATAGCAGCTCTTGCGCCTAAGTAAGAACCACCGATACCACAAACTAATAAAACATCAATTTCTTCAGATAATTCTGCAGCTTTTTTCTTAATGTTTTCTACTTCAGTCTTGTTGTAGTTAGTAGGTAAGTCAACCCATCCTAAAAAGTCGTTACCTGCTCCTGTTTTGTTGTGGATCATATCATGAACTTCTGCGACTCTGTCCTTATATGATTCCATGCTTTCTGTTAATTTAGCTTTACTTAAATCAACGTTGATCATACATCTTCCTCCTTTGCGATTCCTCGACTGATCCATCGAGGCATCATTTCTCTTAGTGGATTAAAACCCTTAGGTGTCTCCACGATTGACTTTCTTTTGCGAAAACGTCTCTTTTTCGCGACTGCTTTTAAAGAAAGCCTTGCCTGATGATGGACGTTATCTATATCAATGACTTTTACCTTAACCTGTTCTCCATAAAAGACAAATTGATTTACGTCACGAACAAATCCATCAGATATTTCTGATATATGGATTAATCCGCTGCTTCCATCAGGCAATAAAGCAAATGCACCATATGGTTGAATACCAGTAATGGTCACATCAACAATGTCACCTACATGAACTTGATGTTCCATTGCACGCCTCCAATCAACTGCATTATAGCATAATTATAATAGTGATAAAAGAATAGATAATAATAATTCTTTAATGTGAAAAAGATAAATAATTTGTATTTAATATGATATACTTTACAAAAAAAGCAAGTATGGTATAGTTAGTATATGCTAACATAGTAGAGGAGAACCATATGAAGAAAAAAATATTATATATATTGGTTGCTGCATTACTCTATATACTCACACAAGTTCCAACTATAGTAAGTAACTATAAGTTTGAAGCTGGAATATGGGATATTGAATTGTGTAGATATGTTCTTATGTCTGTAGGATGGATGATTGTCATACTCTATGTCATTCATTTTGTATTGGTTTATATTAAGAATATAGACGATGAATAGTATTGAAGAACCCTCAGGGGTTCTTTTATTATGCTCAGAGTTCATTTACTTTATAAAAATAGCGAATTATGCTTAAAAATGTGCAATCTATCAAAATTGTCTAATAAATAAGTATGTTTTTTAGTGATTCTATAGGGTATATCACTTTTCTTTTTTATTTTGTGTGTTATAATGGTCAAGCAGAAGCGAGGTGAAATCATGGAAGAAAAGATTGAAGCCATTAAGGAAGTCATTCATAAGTTGAGACCCTATCTACAAAGAGATGGTGGAGACTTAGAATTCGTTGATTTCAAAGACGGCATCGTTTATGTACATATGCTTGGTGCATGTGCAGGATGCATGATGTTAGATTCTACTATTAAAGATGGTGTTGAACAGATTTTAATAGAAGAAGTCCCAGGCGTTATTGAAGTACAGGCAATTTAATTAAATATTTTTATACTCTTATTAAGAACCACACAGATGAGGATCGTTTTAAAGTGGTGGCAACCCTTATATAGAAGGTGCCTTGACCAAGCAAGTATTACTTGAACAATAAGAGGAAGCAGATTACTACGCTTTCCTCTTTGAGGAGAGCTTTTTTATTACAGGAGGAAAAGAAGAAAATGGAAAAGAACTTATTTACATCAGAATCTGTATCAGAAGGACATCCAGATAAGCTTTGTGATCAGATCAGTGATGCAATCTTAGATGAATGCTTAAGACAGGACAAATATTCACGTGTAGCTTGTGAATGTTTTGTAACAACTAATTTATTAGTTATTGGTGGAGAAATTACAACGAATGCGAAAGTAGATTATGAAGCAGTGGCTCGTGATGTAATGAGAAGAATCGGCTATACGGCTGAAGATTTAGGTATTGATGCAGATACTTGTGAAATCAAGGTAGTGATGGATACACAGTCTAGTGATATCGCATTAGGTACAAATGTAGAAGTAGGTGGTGCAGGTGACCAGGGTATCATGTTTGGTTATGCAACAAATGAAACTGAAACATATATGCCTTTACCAATCTCTATGGCTCATGAATTAGTACGTTATGCTAGTGAATTAAGACATAATGGTACATTCAAACATGCAAGACCTGATATGAAATCACAGGTTACTATTGATTATACAGATGAAAACAATCCTAAGGTTGATACAATTCTTATGTCAATCCAGCATGATCCAGATTTCAATGAAGAAGAATTCAAGACATTCATTAAAGAAAAGATCATGAAAGAAGTTGTTAGAAAACATCATATGAATGAAGATTATAAGGTATTCATTAATCCAACAGGAAGATTCGTTATTGGTGGTCCTCATGGTGATACTGGTTTAACTGGACGTAAGATCATCGTTGATACTTATGGAGGAATGGCAAGACATGGTGGAGGCGCATTCTCTGGTAAAGACCCATCAAAGGTAGATAGAAGTGCAGCTTATATCAGTCGTTATATCGCTAAGAACATTGTTGCAGCAGGATTATGTGATCGTATTGAAATCCAGTTATCTTATGCAATTGGCGTAAAGGATCCTACAAGTGTGCATGTTGATACTTATGGAACTGGTAAGGTAGCTTATGAAGTCATCTTAGATGCAATCAAGAAAGAATTTGATTTAACTCCTCAGGGTATCATCAATACATTAGATTTATTAAATCCAATCTATGGCGCAACAGCTGCTTATGGACACTTTGGCCGTACTGATGTTGAATTCCCATGGGAAAAATTAAATAAAGTAGAAGACTTAAAGAAATACTTAGCTTAAGAAGACATTAACGTCTTCTTTTTTTATATTTTATGTCAAGAGTGTTTTTTTAGTTTTTTTTATGTATAATATAGATATAGAAAGAATTGTAAAGGAGGAATTAATTATGAAAGTTATTGTCAGAGGTAAAAACGTTACAATTACAGATGCTATTGAGGACAAGATTACTAAAAAACTAGCATTGCTCGACAAGTACTTCATCATGGGACAAGATGTGGAGGCTAAGGTTTTAATTAGAACTTACCCATTTGGTCAGAAAATTGAAGTTACAATTCCTACAGAGTATGTTCTTCTTCGTGCAGAAGAAACAAGTGATGATCTTTATGAAGCAATCGATTTAGTTATCGATAAGCTAGAAAGACAGATCAGAAAGTACAAGACAAAGTTAAGTAGAAAGTCAAAGAATAATAAACTCGCTTTCAATATTAACACTTTAGAAGCTCTTGAAGAACCTGAAGAAGAAGACGTTGTCGTTAAGACAAAAACAATTAATCCTAAACCAATGGACATGGAAGAAGCTATCATGCAGATGGAACTCATTGGTCATTCATTCTTCGTTTATAAGGACATCGAAACTAATACTGCATGTGTTGTCTATAAACGTAGAGATGGTGGATACGGTCTTCTTGAAACAGAAGAATAATAAAAAGAAATCTGGCTTTTGGCCAGATTTTTTTTGTGTTCTTAAGTAATTCTTTCTTTTCTTTCGTATATATTATTTGAGAGATACAAGATCGCCCTGCATAATATCGTGTGCTTTCATATATTTATCGATATCATTAAGAATTGTTGTCTTTTTGATAGACCATAAAGGAGCTACTAATTCTTCCAATGGTGCATCTCCAGTTAGTCTTTCTACGACTACATGACTTGGAATATATTCTAATTGTCTTGCAACTAAAGAAATATATTCATCTCTTTCTAACATCTTAAAAGGATAATAGAGCTTATATAGACGACTATTTTGTGTGACATAGAGATTATGGATCTTGATCCCCTGTATATCTAGTTTTCCTACCGCTTTTGCAGTCTCCAACATCATCTCTATTGTTTCATTAGGTAAACCATTAATAATATGCACACAGACTTCTAAATGATGTCTTCTTAACATAGAGAGTCCATCTAAGAATTCCTGATAAGTATGACAACGATTGATTTCTTTTGCGGTAGTATCATGAATAGTCTGTAAGCCTAATTCTATATAGACATCCGTTTTCTTAGATAATTCTTCTAAATAAGCACATATTTCTTCAGTGAGGCAGTCTGCACGTGTCGCAATCGCAATACCAACAACATCCTTCATACCAATGAATGGTTCATAGATCTTCTTTAACTGATCTAAAGAAGCATAGGTATTTGTATATGCCTGGAAGTAAGGAATAAAGACAGCATCAGGCCATTTTCTTTTCATCACTTCAGCGCCTGCTTTAAACTGTTCTAAAAGAGAATCACTATCTAGAATAAAGTCTCCAGACCCTTTCTCAGAACAGAATATACAGCCTCCAAAGCCTTTTGTCCCATCTCTATTAGGACAAGTAAAATGGGCATCTAAAGACACCTTTGCGACTTTTTTATGATATCTCGTTTTTAAAAAATAATTGTATGTATGATAACGTTTGTTATCTAAAGAATATGGAAAAGGATTCATTTTTTATCACCCGGCTCATTATAACATAAAAAGGAGAAAAGAATATGCTAGAACTTAAAGACTTAACTATGAGTTATGATATATGTCTATTAGATCATGTGAATTATATATTTCCAGATACGGGGCTAGTAGGTATTAAAGGTCCTTCAGGATGTGGGAAATCAACTCTTCTTTATTGTTTATGTGGCTTACTGAAATATGAAGGACAGATTACTTTCAATTATAAAGAGATAGATGCCTCGTTTTGTAAGATGATTGGTTTTATTAAACAGAATAATGATCTGATACCTTCTTATACAGTAGAAGAAAACATCATGTCTGGATGTTATTTTGGTCAGATTGATTTGAACAAGAAGAAGATGGATAAAATCACTAGACGATTGAAGATAGATAAACTTATGAAAAGATATCCTGATGAACTTTCTATTGGACAGATGAAACGTGTTTCTATTGCCCGTGCCTTGTTAAAGGATGCACCTGTATTACTGTGCGATGAACCAACAGGTGCACTTCATTATAAACAGGCAAAAGAGGTTATGACACTCTTAAAGGAAGTCTCAGAAGATCGTTTGGTCATTGTTGTGTCTCATGATACAGAACTATTAGATGAATATGTAGATATACTCATAGAGATGAGGAATCAGACATTACATACTGTTAAAGAAGGGAATACAAATAAAGATGTTCTGATTCCTCAACATAAGAAGCACTTCTCTTTAAGATATAGCTTTAAAGAAGTGTTAGGAGAAAGAAGGAGACTCGCACTTCTTTCACTCTTTCAGATACTTGTTATTGTGACTTCGCTAGTAATTATAAGTGGTTTAAATGGTCTTTCTACCTCCATAGAAAAATCTTACATGGAAGCACCACTTAAAGATATTGTGACTATAGCAAGTCATGATGGGGAACCCCTCTCTTTAAAGGAAAAAGCAACACCACATTTTGATATAGAAAGTGGGTATATAAAAGGTGTGAATGCATCTTTGATTCGTTTACCTGCTAAGAAAAATCATATCAAGCTGCTTTCAGGTCGTTTTCCTCATCATACAAATGAAGTCATTATTACACATAATTTATCTCATAAACTCAAATCACAATTCACATGTCATCTATTAGAAGATGATACATATAAAGTAGTAGGAGTAATAGAAGATAATTTCTATCAGGATCAATTTGTCTGTTTTCATCATGATATAGATAAGAAATATCCAGATCTTATAAGAGATGACAAGATGGATATTATCACCAATAATCCTAAAACAGTCATTAAACGTTATGAAAACAATTATGAAGCAGATAATGATGTATATATGAAGAAGATGAGTTATGGCACGCTTATTTCTATTGGTCGCATAATTGCCTTGGCTTATATGATGATCAGTTTATTTGTGGCGATAGAACTCACAAAAACAGTTTTCTCTTCTCTTTACTTAGAAAGAAGCCGTTCTCTTGCTTTAAAGATCTCTATGGGTGCAACATATAAACAGTTACAGCGTGAATCAAAGATAGAAATATTTATTATTGGCTCATTTATTTACTCTATCAGCATAGTGATGTTTATAATCATTCTTTCTATTCTTCCATTGACATCATTTAAGGAATATTTTCATTTTACCTGCCTTGCCTCTCCTTATTATTTCTATATTATTTTCTATTTTCTCTATCTTCTTATATTAATAATATCTGCTTTAGCACCGTTTATTCGTATTAAGAAGGAGAGTATTGTCTCATTACTTAGGGAGGAATAATATGATTCAACTTAAATCAATCAATAAACGTTATCTGCATGAACACGTACTAGACAATATTTCTTGTACGCTTCCTGATATAGGCTTTGTGTCACTAATAGGACCAAGTGGATGTGGAAAAAGTACTTTACTTCATATTATTGCAGGACTCGATGATGATTATTCTGGAGAAGTCATTTATAAAGATAAGAAGATTTCTATTATCTTTCAGGATTTTCATCTTATTCCTTGGCTTTCTATCACAAATAATATTCGTCTCTATGATTATTTTCATAAATCATCTTACATATTGGATGAAACACTCACTAAACAGTTTAAGAAGACCCCGGTGAGTGCACTTTCTTTAGGGCAAAGACAACGCACTGCGATAGAACGTGCTCTTTATTATGATCCAGATATTATTTTATGTGATGAACCAACAGCATCACTTGATCCAGATAATGCAAAGAGAGTATTGCAGATATTGAAGGAACGTTCTCATTCTTCTCTTGTATTATTTGTATCCCATGATGAAACATCAGTGAAACAATACAGTGATCGTATTATAGAGATGAAGGATGGCTATATCATAAAGGATACAGTAATCCAAAAGACAGAGGTATATCCTAAAGAGAATCATTGTAATAATAAAAGATATCATTTTCCTATCCTAAAACTAACAATACAGTCCTTTTTAAGTAGTCGTAAAAGGTTCTTTCAAATGTCTTTCGCGTTATCTATCGCATTATTATGTCTGATGATGACATTTACCTTTACATTCTCTTTTCGTAATACCATTTATCAATATCTCTCTTCATTGATTCCACAGAAGTCAATTACTTATAAATTACGTAATGATGATCCTTTATCTTTAACTCATTTCAACGAAGCAACCTATCATTATTTGAATTTAGATGATTATAATCTCATGGGAATCTCTCATAATAGTCAAAGATATCAGAAGAATGAAGTTCTGTTTATATCTGATGATACATCTTATGCCAGCCAGTATATATATGGAAGAGCACCACAAAATAATTATGAAATTGCGGTACCTCTCTCAACTGCAAGAAAACTTGCCCAAAATAAGAAGGTGAATTCGTTACTCAATACATCATGGACGATCTATTATAAATATCAATTAAAAATCAAAGGAATTGAAGTAAAAATAGTAGGTATATCTCCACAAACTTACAATTATGATGCCTTCTATATGTATGAATATGCCAATTATCATTGGATTGAATCACTCTTTAATCAGACACCAACTGCAAGATATGGTATGTTGAAGTATAAGGCAGACAAATCAATTATAAATTCTTTAAAAAAGAATTATTCTGAATATGAATTCAAGACAATGGGGGAATCAACAAAGAAAACATTGAATGATAACATGAATAGAATTCAGATGATTCTTGTCATTTTTTCTATTTTGACTATTATTTCTTCCATCTTTATGATTATGGAAATCATGATTCTTCATGCTATGCATTTAAAGAAGGATCATGCCATCATGAAAGCCTATGGTGAAAAGAATAAACATATTTTTAAGATGTCTTTCTATCAATGTCTGATTCTCCATTCTTATAGCTATGTGACTGCTTCTCTTATATTATTAGGTATTATGAAGGTAATGAATCAGATTATTCCCCAAATCACGGACTTTCCTATGCATCTTACATTCCAGCCTCTTATTATGCTTCTATTGTGGGCTGGTTCATTCTTGTTAGTCTGTATCTCAACATTGTTTAGTGTTATTTATATTATCAAACTCAATCCATCCCGCATCCTTAAAATGAGATGATACTTCTTGCAAATAATGGGAAATTATGATAAGGTGAGTGAGTATATAAAAGTCAAGGAACTAGAGTAGTAGATGGTCATGCTTTTTAAGAGAACTTATGGCTGGTGTGAATAAGTAAAGTCATCCATTGAACTCGCTAGGGAGACGGGTCTGTGGTAAGCAGATCACGTATTGCTGCGTTAAAGCATTAAGCGCATGAATCAGTCTTCATGAACTAAGGTGGTACCGCGAGTTCTCGTCCTTAGACATGAGGACTTTTTTTATTTTAAAAGTGGAGGAGACAGAATTATGACTTATGATCATAAGATAGCAGAAAAGAAATGGCAGAAATACTGGGAAGAGAATAAAACATTCGAAACAGATGTTTATGATTTCTCAAAACCTAAATACTATGCCTTAGACATGTTCCCTTATCCATCAGGACAAGGTCTTCATGTTGGACATCCAGAAGGATATACAGCAACTGACATTATGTCAAGAATGAAGAGAATGCAGGGATATAACGTATTACATCCAATGGGATTTGACTCATTTGGTTTACCTGCTGAACAGTATGCAATCAAGACAGGTAACCACCCTGAAGGATTTACATTAAAGAATATTCAGACTTTCACTAAACAGTTAAAGATGTTAGGTTTCTCATTTGACTGGGATAAGCAGGTATCTACTTGTGATCCTAGCTTCTATAAATGGACTCAGTGGATTTTCAAACAGCTTTATGAAGATGGTTTAGCTAGATATGTAGATATTCCTGTTAACTGGTGTGAAGAATTAGGTACAGTACTTGCGAACGATGAAATTATCGATGGTAAGAGTGAACGTGGTGGATTCCCTGTTATTCGTAAGAATATGAAACAGTGGGTTATTGATATTCCTAAATATGCTGAAAGATTACTTGCAGGATTAGACGAAGTTGATTGGCCAGAATCTACTAAAGAAATTCAGAGAAACTGGATTGGTAAATCAATCGGTGCTCATGTTGATTTTAAGGTAGATGGTTATGATGATAAATTCACAGTATTCACAACACGTTGTGATACATTATTCGGTGCTACATATTGTGTATTAGCACCAGAACATGAATTAGTAGAAAAGATTACGACTCCTGATAAGAAGGATGAAGTAAAAGCTTACTTAGATGTATGTGCAACTAAGTCAGAACTTGAAAGAACTGAATTAAATAAAGAAAAGACTGGCGTCTTCATTGGTGCTTATGCAATCAACCCAGTAAATGGTAAGAAGATTCCAATCTGGATTTCTGACTATGTATTAGCTGGTTATGGAACAGGTGCTATCATGGCTGTTCCTGCACATGATGATCGTGACTATGCTTTCGCAAAGAAGTTTGGTATCGATATTATTCCAGTATTAGAAGGTGGAGATGTTACTAAGGAAGCATGGACACAGGATGGTGTACATATTAACTCTGATTTCTTAAATGGTTTAGATAAACAGGAAGCAATCGATAAGATGTTAGACTGGTTAGAAGAACATCATTGTGGTTCTAAGCATGTTAACTATCGTTTAAGAGAATGGATCTTCGCAAGACAGAGATATTGGGGTGAACCAATTCCAATCATTAACTTTGATGATGGAACATCTGTTGCATTAAGTGATGATCAGTTACCACTTATCCTACCTGAACTTGAAGATTATAGTCCATCAAAGACAGGTTCTTCCCCATTAGATAAGGCGGTTGACTGGGTTAATGTAGAAGTAGATGGTAAGAAGGGTAAGAGAGAAACAAGTACAATGCCTGGTTCTGCAGGATCTTCTTGGTACTTCTTAAGATATATTGATCCACATAACGATAAGGCTATTGCGGATCCAGAATTATTAAAGCATTGGATGCCAGTTGATTTATATGTTGGTGGACCAGAACATGCAGTAGGACACTTATTATATTCACGTATGTGGAATAACTATTTATATGACAAGGGTATCGTACCAGTTAAAGAACCATTCAAGAAGCTATACCATCAGGGTATGATTCTTGGTCCAAATGGTGTGAAGATGTCTAAGTCAAAGGGTAACGTTATTAATCCAGATGATATTGTAGAAGCATATGGTGCAGATACATTACGTTTATATGAAATGTTTATGGGTCCTCTTGAAGCATCTAAACCTTGGAGTGAAACAGGTGTAGAAGGTTCAAAGAAATGGCTAGAACGTGTTTATAGACTATTTGTTGAATCTGATAAGTTAACTGATACAAATGATGGTTCATTAGACTTCGTATATCACTCAACAGTTAAAAAGGTGACTGAAGACTATGAAAACCTTGGCTTTAATACAGCTATCTCACAGATGATGATCTTCATTAATGAAGCATATAAGGCTAAAGCAGTTTATAAGCCATATGCAGAAGGTATCGTTAAGATGCTTTCATGTATTGCACCTCATATCTGTGAAGAAATGTGGGAAAAACTTGGTCATGAAGGAACAATCGCTTATGAAGCATGGCCAACATATGAAGAAGACAAGCTTGTTGTATCTACAATTGAAATTGCAGTACAGGTAAATGGTAAAGTACGTGGACGTTTATCTATTAATAAGGATCAGGAAGCTGAATCTGTTAAACAGCAGGCATTAGAACTTGAAAATGTTAAGGCACATACTGATGGTAAAGAAGTTAAGAAAATCATTTATGTTCCTAACAAGATTGTAAATATTGTAGTGAAATAATTCGTTAAGGCATCTCTTAGGAGATGTCTTTTTTAGGATTAATAGACGATTTCTTCATGATAGTAAGAGAGGATATGATATAATGATATCAAGGAGGCGATAAAGTATGGAAATGAAACATCATTTGAGAAAGATGACATTTGAAGGAAAAAGTTACAATGTTTTAACGGATGAGGAATTAGAAGACTTAGTTGTTTCTGAGATTTATGATAGAAAATATAAAGAGGGAAATGTAGAACTAGTAGATTTTGATCAATTTGTGAAAGATCGAGAAGAAAAATATGGCTTATAAAGTTTTTCTCGAAAAAGAAGTTATAAATAAATTAGATCAAATTGATAAGTATTGTATTAATCATTATAATAACTATTCTTTTGGAAAGAGGCTGTTTTGTCAGATTGAAAGAGTATGCAGTACTATTCAATATAATCCTAGATTATATCCTGAAATAAGACCTTATCATCATAAAATAGTATTAGCTGGGTTAGGGTATAAGCTCTATTATATTATTGATGATTATAACAAAATGATTGTTGTCTATAGATTAATGAAATTTACTGAAAGGTATTAGAAAGATGGTATCGATAAATATCATCTTTTTGTATGCTAAGAAATTAAAACAGAAAGCCTATTTGTACTTTGTTGTTCTGCTAGGTAGTATACATATGAATAAAATGATGTAAATGACCAAGTGAATGAGTGAACTACTCAGGTTTAATTCGTTAAGGCATCTCTTATGGAAAGATCATATAATATTAAAAAGATTGTAGATATTCCAGTTATTCTAGCAAATAGAATTAATGAACCTGGTATGGCTTATATTTTATTAGATATGGATAAATGTGATTTTATCGGTATGGCAAGAGGCTCTTTGGCTGATCTTATGCTTCCTAAAAAAGCAAAAGAAGGAAAAATGGATCAGATTAATTACTGTATTGGATGTTTACAGGGATGTGAGTGGGCTCTATTTGATGGAAAAGGTGTGACATGTTTAGTTAATCCTAGAGTAGGTAGAGAATATGAATGTGATTTAACACCTGTAAAAGAGCCTACAAATGTTATGGTTGTAGGTGGTGGACCAGCTGGATTAATGGCAGCAAGAACTGCAGCTATTAGAGGACACAATGTTTCACTCTATGAATCTAAAAAATCATTAGGTGGTCAATTTGAAAGCGCTGCTTATCCAATTGGAAAAGGTGAATTATCTACATTTACATCATCAATGAGAACTAATTTAGAAGCACTAAATGTACCTGTTCATTTAGGAACAGAAGTCACTGAAGAATTAATTCAGAAAGTACGTCCCGATGCGATTGTTTTGGCGACTGGTGCAAAACCATTTATGCCTCCTATTAAAGGTATTGATCAGGAGCATGTACATTTTGCAGAAGATATGTTATTAGGTAAGTATGATTATCCTAATGGACCTATTGTAGTATGTGGTGGTGGAGAAGTTGGTTCAGAAACAGCACACTATTTACAGGAAAAAAATCATCAGGTAACTATTGTAGAAATGCAAAGTGATATTCTAAATGATATGATGCCTATTTCAAGAGAATATTTATTAAAGATGATGAGAGAATCAGGTGTTAATGTAAAAACTAATTTTAAAGTAAAAGAAATCACAAAAGATGCAGTAATCGGTGAAAATCAAGAAGGTCAATTAGTATCATTACCAGCAGAAATGGTTGTTTCTGCATTTGGATATAAATCATATAACCCATTAGAAGAAATGGCTCATAATAACTGTAAAGAAGTATATGTGATTGGTGGGGCTGTGAAGGCAGGTAGTGCTATTCCAGCTACAAAAGAAGGATTAGAAGTAGGATTAAAACTTTAAACGAAACAATGACATCTCATTTTTGAGGTGTCTTTCTTTTTGTAGGGAATGTTAGAATCTATAAGTATTTTCTCTAATGATTGAGTATTAAATAGTAGAGATACTTTTTAGCTACTTAATGATTAGGGGATGAATTAAAAAGCGTTCAGTTCTCTTTATAGGTGAAGGACACTTAATAAATTAGAAAGAGGAAATTCATTTTTGGCAATAGGTTATAATTATGGTATAATTATCCCATAATTAGGAGGTGTTAAAGATGCCACAAATCATTCCAATTAAAGATTTGAAGAAAACTTCGGAAATTTCTGAGATGTGTCATACTACAAATGAACCTGTATTTATTACCAAAAATGGTTATGGGGATATGGTGATTATGAGTATGGAAGCATATGAAGAAACAATGAAAAAATTAGATATATACAGAAATATTGAAATTTCTGAAGAACAAGTGAAGAATGGTCAGGTAAAAGATGCCAAGAAATCACTTGAAAACATGAGGGCAAAATATGATCTATAGGCTAAATATTACTAAAAATGCAGATGAACTGTTGGATCATCTTGTTTATTACTTGATTTATTGTTTAAAAAATAAACAAGCTGCTAGACATCTGTTAGATGGCATTGATATGATTTATGATAATCTTATTGAAAATCCATATCAATACCCACCATGTATTGATCAATATTTAGCTAAAAAGCATTACAGAAATGCAATTGTTCCTCAAATGAATTACAGTGTTGTTTTTGATATTAAAGATGATGAAGTAAATATTTTAGGTGTATTTCATCAGCTTGAAAATATTAAAGATAAACTTTAATGGTATGTTTCTATCGTAAAATTAATGTATCATAAAAGGCGGATTTTTGATGTCCGCCTTTTACACTATCTGAAACCATAATGAGTTAATTACCCATTACAGTATCTTTTAATAATGCATGTATTTTTATTTTATATGATATATAAAGCAGTACTGCTGCACCAGTCCATGCGAGTACTTCTGCAAGATAAATACCATTCTGACCTAAGAATATAGGGAAGATGAGGGCAACACTTATACGAATAACGAGTTCCACAATACCTGATACCATTGGTATAAATGTATTTTCCATTCCCTGCAAGGCACTTCTATATGAATGAAGCATATAAAGAATTGGTAGGCATAATGCCATAATGAAGAGATACTTATAAGAAATAGTAAGTACCTTATTAATCTGATCTGGTGTACCTGAAATAAAGAGTAATAAGATATGCTTACCAAATAGAATCATAGAACCACCAATAATCACTGAAGTACAGAATGATAAGAAGGCTGCTTGTGCGACACCTTTTTTAATACGTTCATACTGCTTAGCGCCTAGGTTCTGGCTATTGAATGTTGTAATAGCATAACCAAATGAAATAGCGGCTACTTCTAATAAACCGTATAACTTATTTGTGGCAGTAAATCCCGCAATAAATAAGAATCCAAAACGATTGACTACTGACTGTACCATAATACCACCAATAGAAATAATGAGGTTCTGGAAGGCAAGAGGTGAACCTAACTGTAATAAGTTCTTGATGATCTTTTTTTCAAACTTAAATTTAGTGAGTTCTAACTTGAATGGTAATTCTTTCTTCAACATATAGAGACAGAATATTGTAGTTAAGAACTGTGCTAATAATGTTGCAATCGCAGCACCTGCAATACCCCATTTAAATACCACTACAAATAATAAATCTAAACAGATATTTGTGATTGCTCCTCCAATCATTGCTAGTAATGGTGTACGGCTATCACCTAAAGAACGTAATATACTAGAAAAACAGTTATAAAACATTGTGATAGTCAAACCACCGGACATGATTCTTAAATACGTAATAGAACCTTGAATAACGTTAGATGGTGTATTCAATAGAGTTAATAATGGAACGATAGATAATTCTGCAACAACTGTTGTAAGGATAGAAAAGAAAGCACATAAGAAGAAAATCATGTGCATAGATCTTTTCATATTTCCATAATCTTCAGCGCCAAAAGTACGTGAGATACGAATAGAGAATCCCTGTGTAAAGCCCATTACTATTCCTAAAATAGCCCAGTTAATCCAGTCTGCAGCACCTAGACTCGCCAAGGCATTAACACCTAAGAACTGTCCTACAATCATTGTATCTACCATTGTATATAATTGCTGTAGGATATTACCTAACATAAGTGGTAATGCGAATAAGAATATAAGATTTAATGGTTTCCCTTTAGTCATGTTCTTCATGTTTATTTTCCTCCATACAATGCGACTATCATATCATATTATTTATAACTAACTCTAGAGGGAATTTTCAATAATTAAGAAAGTATTAATAATTGATAGGAATGTAAATGATATAATGATGCATAAGAGGGGATATTTATGAATATATTAGTTGTAGATGACGAGAAAGAGATTACAGATTTAATACAAATCTATTTAGAAAATGAGAATTTTACTGTATATAAGTACTATTCTAGTCAGGATGTATTAAGAGATATTGATGATTTAAAGATTGATTTAGCTATCTTAGATGTGATGATGCCTGATATGGATGGTTTTTCTTTATGCAATACATTAAGAAGAAAGTATAAGTTTCCTATTATTTTTGTAACCGCAAAGGTAGAGGATATTGATAAAATCAATGGTTTAAGTATTGGTGCAGATGATTATGTCACAAAGCCATTCCAGCCATTAGAACTTGTTGCACGAGTCAAAGCACAGCTCAGACGTTATAAGAACTATAATGAAAAAGAAGAAAAGAATGAAATAGATTTTAGAGGAATACGTATTAATAATGATACAAGAGAATTCTATTTTAATGAAAAGAAGATAGAACTAACTAAAACAGAATTTGCGATATTATGGGAATTATGTCTACATAAAGGAAATGTAGTAAAGAGCGATGACTTATTCTTAAAGGTCTGGGGAGAAGATTATTATAAGAGAGATAATAATACAATCATGGTGCATATTAGACATTTACGTGAAAAGATGCATGATGGTGGAAGAAATCCTAAATATATAAAGAAGGTCTATGGAGTAGGCTATAAGATTGAAAAGTAAAGGATGGATGATATGGAAACTAATACGATCTTAAAGAAGATTTATAAACGTACACTACTACAATATATAGCTTATACAGTAGGGCTGTTAGTTGTTTTTGTATTGGCAGTCTATCTAGCTGCTTTTTTTGATTTTCAATGGGTCTATGATTTTGATTCTAATATTTATACGTTTCTAGCGTTCTTTTATAATATTGTGAAGAATCCACTCTCGCTTCTGTTGTTTTTATTAATCTGTATAGTGATTTCTTTTGCGTTTATAATTCATCGTCTTTATAAACAGACATCCTATTATATGGATGCATTGACTCATGCATCTCATGAATTAATAGATAAGAGTGTAGACTATATCACATTACCAGAAGAACTTTATGATATAGAAAGACGATTTAATGAACTAAAGAGTGAATCAATAAAGAATGAGAGACTTGCAAGAGAAAGTGAACAGAAGAAGGATGAACTCATTGTTTATTTAGCTCATGATATTAAAACACCATTGACTTCTATGATTGGTTACTTATCTTTATTAGATGAAATTAAAGATATGCCTGATATTCAAAGAGAGAAGTATATCAATGTGGCATTAGATAAATCTTATCGCTTAGAAGATCTCATTAATGAATTATTTGAAGTGGCTCGTTATAATTCAGAAAAGATTATTCTAGAAAAAGAAGATTTAGATATTCGTCTGATGCTCGAACAGATCATTGATGACTTCTATCCTGTATTAGTAGAACAGGAAAAGAATATCCATCTTAATCAAGATGAAGATATCACATTATATGGTGATGCGGATAAACTTAGCAGAGTCTTTAGTAATGTGATTAAGAATGCGATTAGCTATAGTAAGAATCATACTGATATCAATATTGATGTTCATAGTATTCATGATGATGTCATTATTAAAGTCATCAATAAAGGAAAAGAGATACCTAAAGAAAAACTAAATCGTATATTTGAAAACTTCTATCGTTTAGATTCAGCACGTACTTCAAGAACAGGTGGAAGTGGTTTAGGACTTGCTATTGCCAAGGAAATAGTGGAACTTCATCATGGTTCGATCTTTGCATCAAGTAATAAAGAAGAAACAGTCTTCACAATTACTCTCCCGAAAAATTAAGAAGTTCATAAGAATTCTATAAGAATGTATTAAAGAAGCATCTTCATTTGTATTGGTAAAATACAAGCAATGAAGATGCTTTTTTAAGGAGATGAAAACATATGAAAAAAATAATCATTGTATTGCTTTGTGTATTCTCAATTCTTATAGGTCATATAGCTTATAATATAAGTGGTGGTGTAAGTGGATTAAGAGAAGATATTGGTCTAGAAATAAAAGCGCGTTTTAATCCTAAACTACGTACTATATTAAATAATAAGGATCAATATCCTGATGCAATGATTCAATCACTTTATCGTAATGAAGAACTTATTGATTTTGTTTACAACTATCCAAGTAAAAAAGGACATGTTTATACAGATACAATAGGTCCAGTCACAAAAGGACGTTATCCTCTCTTACTTCAATATGATCAAAGATGGGGCTATGGAAAGTATGGATATAATGTGATTGGCATGAATGGCTGTGGTCCTACGAGTACTGCAATGATTATTGCAGGATTAACAGGAAGAAATAACATTACCCCTTTTGATGTGGCATCTTATGCATATAGTCATGGCTATTATCAAGATGGAACATCCTGGGCTTTCTTTACTGAAGGTATGAAACATTATGGTATTCATGGAAGAAACATACCCCTCTCTTATTCTTCTATGAAGAATGAAATCATGAATGGTAGACCTCTTATTTGCAGTATGAAACCAGGAGACTTTACTACTACAGGACATCTTATCGTTATTAGAGGAATGAAGCAGGGGATGTTTATTGTGAATGATCCTAACTCTATAAAAAGAAGCAATCGTTTATGGAATTATGATACTCTTTCTAAACAGATTAGAAATATATGGTCATTCTCAAGATAACATTATTAAGAATAAAGTCTTGGGAAAGATAGATGGAATGGCTCTCAACAAGGAACTTAAAAGGGAAAATACGGATAGTTGGGTGTGAATGAAAGATTGTGCTATTATTAGGGTGTAATAAATCGGAATTTTTTGAGGAGATTAAGTTATGGAAGATAAACAAATATTACTTGATAATATAAGTAAAGTGCATACTACTGAAATGGGGATTGATAGAATTAAGAAGAATCTAAAATTGAATACTAATGATGTAGTTGAATTTTGTAAAAATAAAATTTTAGATAAGAATTGTAATATTTATAAGCAGGGTAAAAATTGGTATTGTGAAATTAATAATATTAAAATAACTATTAACTCTTATAGTTATACAATTATTACAGCACATCTAATCAAATAAATTCCAGTTCATCTGAAGTGTAGTTGGTTGGAAATTCGACAGTTGTGAGGTAAATCTATTATGAAAACGAATTAATTTTGTTCGAAACAGCAGATAAGGAGATAAAACTTAATGTTCCTGTTAATAATGATACTGTCTGGTTGAATAGAAATCAGTTGATCGAATTATTTGAAAGAGATGTTAAGACGATAGGTAAACATATTAAGAATGTATTGAAAGAAGAGTTGGATGATTCAGTTATCGCAAAATTTGCGACAACTGCTTCAGATGGTAAAACTTATCGGGTAGAGCATTATAATTTGGATATGATTATCTCTGTTGGATATAGAGTGAAATCAAATCGAGGGGTGGAGTTTCGTAAATGGGCGAACCAAGTTCTTAGACAATATATTATTCAGGAATATGCCGTTAACGAAAAGAGATTAGAAGCATTGCAGCGTATAGTAAGTATACAAACAAAAATGTTGGCATCAACCTTGAAACTAGAAGAAGTAGATGTATTGAAAGCAGTACATTTGTATACAGAGTCTCTAATGCTATTAGATCAATATGATCATTAATCATTGAATAAGCCATCGGAGAAGGATATTATGGTCAATCTGATAATGAATTTACTAACAATATAATGCGAATGCAAGGAGGTATATCTTATGTATGTATTGTTTTTATGTAACTTGTTGATTCCTGTTGTTGTGATTGTAACAGGAAGAATCATGTGGAAACATTATCCCAAAAATATAAATGGTTTGGTAGGATACAGAACAACGCGTTCAATGAAAAATATGGATACATGGAAATTTGCGAATGAGCACTGTGGAAGACTTTGGTATAAGATGGGGTTATTCATGCTTGCTTTTTCAGTTCTTGTTTCTGTATTACTATTACGTACTAATGACAATACATATAGTATGATTTCTCTTATCTTTGTCCTATTGCAATGTATTATTCTAATTGTATCCATTATTCCAACAGAACTTGCTTTAAAAAAGATGTTTTATGAAGATGGAACAAGAAAGTAAATCAAAATGAGAGGTGATAAAAATTGGAATTAAACATCAACTCGCCTGCTTATTTTACTCAGCAATATGGTGTGAATGAACGTGTATACTACTATTGTAAAAAATGTCATGAATACTTCAAAGATAAGGAATATAGCGAGATTTTGAAAGTAATTGGTATATGTCCTCAATGTGCTCCAAAGGATTTGTATCAAAAGGGAATGTGGAAAGAAAAGGTTAGATTTATTGGAAATGGAAGTTGTGGCAGCGTTGATATTAGAATAGATTTTGACCAATATTATAATGCGACAGATGAGGAAAAAGTTATTATTATTAGAAACACTATTATAAGAGCAGTAAAAAAAGTCAAAACCAAAGGCAAGTTTGATTATGAAAGGTTTTGCCAAGATTTACAGAATGTCACAAAAAACTAATTATTGATATAGCTTCAAGTTTACAAGTTAAAGGAGAATAAACCATGTATAAATATGCATATGAAACCATAAGTTGTAATGTAGAAGGCTGGGGACTAGGTGCAGGTAATGTATATTGTATTGATGAATATCGTTCTATTATTGACAAAAGAGCTTCACAAGGCTGGCGATATGTTGGATATATTCCTGTGAAACAGCGTGGAACTGGACACGTACAGGAAATGGATCTGATTTTTGAAAAGGAAGGATAAAAAATGCTAAAATAATTGTGATGAAAAACTTGATGTAAGAGGTTACATGAACTATACTCTTACTTGAGATGGATTGTTACTTTAAGTAGGCAAGACCAGACACATTAAAGCATGCGCTGCATCATGTCTTTTTGTGTTTGGTCTTTTTTTATTGGAGGACAATCAATCAGAAAGGAAAGTGAAAATCGTGGGAAGATTAAAGAAAGTCGTAGCTGCATTATTTAGTGCGAGTATGATTATTTCTAGCTGGAGTATGACTCTTGTCCATGCAGATACAATCACAAATATTGCATTAAATAAGAAAGTTACAACAAGTTATGCATGTTCTGGATTTGGTGCTGAAAAAGCAGTGGATGGCAATAAGTCATCACGCTGGGCAACTGAATTTGGTGAACATGCTGCGACTAACCATTGGATTGATGTGGATTTAGGTGCACAGTCTACGATTTCATCTTTTAATATCCATTTTGAGAATCCTAAGGATGGTAATGCTCTGCAAAGAGTACGTAAATTCAAGATTGAAGGATCACTCAATGGTTCATCTTATGCATTGATTCATAATTCAGCAGATAAACCAGAAGGATTTGGCGTAGATGAAGTAGTAACACTTGATACACCTGTACAGTATCGTTATGTAAGATTAACAGTAGAAAAATTACGTGATGGTGCTTATCCAAGTATTTCAGTGGCAGAGTTTGAAGTCATGGGTACTCAGGAAAAGACTGAGACACCTACGAATGTCAATTTAGCGTTAAACAAGAATGTTGTAGTAAGTGCAGAGTATCCTACACTCCCTAAGAAAAACCTCACAGATGGTAATGAAAGTACAAGATGGTCTACAGAAGGCGCTCCAGTACAGTGGTTCTATGTAGATCTAGGTAAGTCTGAGTCTTTCAACCAGTTAAAGATGGTTTGGGAAAGTAATGATGTGTATGCAGGTTCTTATAATATCTATGCTTCAGATGATCATACAAATTGGGGTGAAGCTATTGTAAAAAGAACAGGTAACAAGAAACGTACTTCTGTAGAATACTTATCTAGTGCTAAAAAAGCACGTTATGTAAAGGTTGAAGTGACAAAGATGGAAGGGTACGACAGTGTATCATGCTGTGAATTTGAAGTATTGAATTCATCAGATAAAGCACCTCAAAACCCTACAGAAAACGTAGCATTCAATAAGCCTGCAGTGGCTTCTTCAGTTGAAGGTGGTACTCAGTTTACTGCCAATAAAGCGTTTGATGGTAATACTAAGGGAACATCACGCTGGGCATCTGGTGTAAAGAATGCACCTCATTGGATTTATGTGGATCTTGAAGATGTATTAGATGTCAAGACTGTACGCTTAACTTGGGAAACAAGAAAAGCGACAAAGTATAGAATCCAGTATGCAACTGAATTAGACAAGTGGACAGATGCAAAGGTATTTAACAGTCGTCCTGCTAATAAGACTCAGAAGATTGTCTTAGATAAAGCGGTGAAGGCACGTTATGTACGCTTGTATATTGATGCAATGGATCCATTAGATCCAGATACAGGCATTAGCTGGAATAATATTTCTGTTTATGAAATGGAAGTATATGGCGGAGAACCAACAGTTGATGTGAATGAAATGATGGATTCTATTACAGTAGCAGAAGTGAAGAAGGGTGATAAGAAGGTTAATGTAACTCTTCCAGAATCTGAAGATTATACAATTACATTCAATGGTGCTGATTATGAACAGCTTGTTGGTGATGATTTGACTATCTATCAGCCTTTAGTTGATACAACTGCTACTTTATCTTTCAAAGCAACAAATAAGAAAGATAAGAATGATTATTTATTTAAAGAAATTGCAGTGAATATTCCTGGTAAATATAACGTCGAACAGGGAGATAATGCAGCCCCTATCGTATTACCAGAATTAAGAGAATGGAAAGGTCATACAGGTACATTCAACTTTAATAAGAATGGTCGTATTGTGGTGCGCAATTCTAAATTGAATGAAATGGCAAAAACATTCCAGAGTGATTTAAAGGAAATCACAGGATCTAAGTTAGATATCGTTACAAGCGGTGAAACAAAAGCAGGAGATATCGTTCTTGATCTTGTAGATAAGAAAGAAAACTTAGGCTTAGATAAGGAAGGTTATATTTTAGAAATTGGTGATACTGTATCAGTAAAAGCTGAACAAGAAACGGGTGCTTTCTGGTCTACACGTACTATTTTACAGATCTTAAAGCTTAATAAGCTTACTATGCCTAAGGGTATGACAAGAGATTATCCACTTTATTCTGTCAGAGGTCTTATGCTTGATGTAGGACGTAAGACATTTACTATGGACAATCTAACAATGTTGATGAAGGAAATGTCTTGGTATAAGTTGAATGACTTCCAGGTACATTTAAATGATAATGTCATTCCTCTAGAGAATTACTCTAATGCAGGTAAGGACCCTATGACAGCTTATTCTGGATTCCGTCTTGAATCTGATATCAAGAAGGGCGGTAAGAACCAGGCTGATTTAACAAGTACTGATGTATTCTATACTAAGAAGGCATTTAGAAACTTCATTAAACAGTCAAGAATGTATGGGGTAAATATTGTTCCTGAAATTGATACACCAGCGCATTCTCTTGCTCTTACTAAAGTGCGTCCAGACTTACGTGCTGGTACTTATGGTCGTGACAATGACCATTTGAACTTAGTAACTAAGTATGATGAATCCGTGGCTTTTGTACAGGAAATCTTTGGTGAATATATGAATGGTTCTGATCCAGTCTTTGATTCTAAGACAACTGTACATATTGGTGCGGATGAATATACAAAGGATCCAAATGCATATCGTCGCTTCTGTAACGATATGATTGATTATGTAGAAAACTCAGGACGTAAAGCACGTCTATGGGGAAGTTTATCAAGTCTTAAGGGTAATGTAACTGTAAAGGCTCAGAATGTAGAAATGAACTTATGGAACTACGGCTGGGCTAATATGGATAAGATGTACGAAGAAGGCTTTGACCTTATTAACTGTAATGATGGTAACTATTACATCGTACCAAACGCAGGGTACTACTATGACTATTTGAATAATTCAACAGTATATAACTTACCAATCAATGAAGTGGGTGGTAAGCATATTCCTGCTGGTGATAAACAGATGCTTGGTGGTTCTTTTGCGGTATGGAATGATATGACAGATTACCTCAATAATGGTATTACTGAATATGATGTTTATGATCGTATTCAGGCATCTGCTGCATTATTTGGTGCTAAGCTTTGGGGTAAAGGATCATTAACTCAGAGTCAGGCAGAAAATGCAGCGGGCTTATTAGGAGATGCACCTGGTACTAACTTTGCCTATAATGTAGAAGACAAAGATGGTGTATTTGAAGTCATCGACAATAATACTTCATATAAGGGTGTGAATGCAGATGTAGAAGATGTTGATTATAAGAAGGCTATTCATTTATTGGGCAACTCTTCATATGTAGAAACTAAGCTTCATACAACTGTAGGATTAAACAATAGCTTAAGATTCAAGGTAAAACGTACTTCGTCTTCAATTGATAAAGACCAGATCCTATTTGAATCAAGCTATGGTTCTATTAAAGGTGTTCAAAAGGGAACAGGTAAAGTAGCTATCTCAAGAGAAAACTTTGATATTACTTTTGATTATTCACTTCCAGTAGGACAGTGGGTTGAAATTGAAATCAAGAACCCAGATAACGGACGTAATCGCAAGTATGCTGAATTATATGTTAATGGCAAGCTTGTAGACCGTAAGGGTGATGATGAAAAGGTTGAAGGTAACAAACTTATTGCAACTACAATGATTCCATTTGAAAGAGTGGGAAGTAAAACACATGCTTTTGTGGGCTATATTGATGATATTGTGCTTGCAAAGAATAAGGACTATGCTTCAACGAGTGAATTAGATAACACATTATTGATCTTACATGCATTAGAAGCAGATAAGAAAGTAGATGCTTCTAAGAAGGATGCAATGAGATCATTAATCAAAGAAGGAGAGGCCCTTACTTGTCAGGCTGATCCAGATGCTGTGCGTATTGCGGATGTTGTAAAACGTATGAAAGATTTGATTGCGACAGTGACTTATAAGAAGGCTGATTACAGCGCAATTGAAGCTATTCTTGCAAAAATTCCTAACACTGATTTGACTAAGATCTATACAAAGGATTCTTTGGATGCTTTAGAAACAGCCAAGAGCAATATTGTATATGACTTACCAAGAGGTATGCAGTCTCAGGTTGATGCGTATGCAAAAGATTTACAGAGTGCATTAGATCGACTTGTATTATTGGATGTGGCTGATTTATATTACTATCAGGGTACGATGACAGGTACTGCTTCTTCACAGGAAACTGCAAATGAAAAAACACCTGCTTCTAATGCTTTAGATGGTAACCCAGGTACATTCTGGCATACATTATGGAATGGTGCTTCCTTACCACACTGGTATATGATTACTATGGGTACAACTGAAAAGGTAGATGGACTTTATTATTTACCACGTAGTAATGCTGGTAACGGTACAGTGACTCAGTATAGTATCGAAGTAAGTACTGATGGGCAGACTTTCAAGAAAGTCAAAGAAGGTACACTTCCATTAAATGCAGAAGGTAAGTTAATCAGCTTTGATGCGGTTGATGCAAAGTATGTAAGATTTAATATTTTAGCAGCTAAGGGTGGATTTGGCAGCGCGGCTGAATTCAAGATTCATTATGTGCCAGCATCTACTGGAGCAGAAGAACTTGAAGCACTTGTTAAACATGCAGAAGGATTGGATCGTACACTTTATACTAAAGAATCATTAGAAAAGTTAGATACTGCATTAGAAAAGGCAAAAGCTGTATTAAAGAAGGAAGATGCTTCAGCAAATGAAATCAATGAAGCAAAGACAAATCTTTATAATACGTTATTAAAGGATTTAATTGCGAAGACTCCTGTAATCAAGGAAGATGCTGATACTAAGGATTTAGAGGATTTAGTAGGTTCTGTTGATCAGAATCAGAAGAATTATACAGAAGAAAGCTGGAATAAACTTCAGGATGCTTTAAAGAAGGCTCAGGATGTTTTAAATAAGGAAGAACCTGAGCAATCTGAAGTAGATGCAGCTTATAAGAATCTTAAAGATGCAATTGATGGATTAGAAAAGGTCAAAGATCCAGTCATTACACCGGACAAGCCATCTAAGCCAGATGAAAACAAACCTGGTGAAACAAAGCCTGGCGAATCTAAGCCAAGTGAAACAAAGCCTAGCGAATCTAAACCAAGTGAAACTAAGCCAAATAAGAAACCACAGACTAGTGATTTGACACCACTTGCAAGTGTATTCAGTTCTATCTTTGTATCATTGAGTGGTATTTATCTTGTGATGAGAAAGAAAGAGTATTAAGAGTTAGAAAGGACTTTAAATGAAGTCCTTTTCTTTATGAAAAATACATATAAAAAACACACAGAGTCCATAACAATTACATATCTAAACACTATACTAGTTACTATTGAGGTGATAGAAATGGAATATTTATTTATTTTTTTAGAAAGCTTTTTTCAGACATCAAATGAAGAAGACTAGAATTGAGGCAGTTTATGGGAATTGTATTTGTTTGTCTTGTTATAGTAGGTGTGATCTGTATTGTTGATGCTAATACAATTATATGCTGGTTCAAGAATAATCGTGCACTAGTCCATATAATAGGGGCAAGTATACTTACAAAAGAAGTGAATGAAAATAAGTATTATGTCTGTTTTGGATTAGAAGATGGCAGAATAAAAAGATTACTTGTTGATTATTATGTCTATTTATCTCTTACAGAAGGAGAAAAAGGCATATTGACTTATCAAGGGACAAGATTTATTAGATATGAAAGAGGTGGAGAATAATATTTTCTTCATCTCTTTTATTGACGAAAATAAATTTAAGTGATACTTTGTTTATGTAAGATAATTTCATAGATGGGAGATGGGTGAAAATGAAGAAAAGAAGTGCAAAAGCCGCTTTAGAACTTATTGAAGATGGTATGATTGTTGGTCTTGGTGGTGGAGAAACAATTGGCTATCTTGTTGAATATTTAAGTTATTCTCATAAAGATGTCAAGGTTGTAACACCTTCGTTTGCGACAGAACAGGTTTGTATTCAATCTGGACTTGAACTATTACCACTCTGGTCAGTCAATCATGTTGATTTATCTTTTGATGGCTGTGATGAGGTGGATCAGGATATGAATGCATTAAAATCAGGTGGGGCTATTCAGACAAGAGAGAAATTGATTGCCTCTATGAGTGATCGTTATATTTTATTGATTGATGAATCAAAGTATTTTGTTACTTTACCATTTTTACATGATATTACATGTGAAGTGTTCAAAGAAGCTTATAGTTATGTATCAAGAAAAATTAAAGAAATGGGTGGAGAACTTATTTTAAGATCAAATAAGAGTAAAGCGGGACCGGTCATAAGTGATGATGGACATTTTATTGTAGATGTACATTTTGATACAATAGAAAATATAAAAGAATTAAATAATAAACTTAATAATATTGAAGGACTTATTGCGACTTCTCTATTTGTAGGATTAGTGACTGATCTTATTATTTCTAATAAAGAAGAAACATACAGAATAGGAGGAAAATAATATGTATAACTGGGGAATTATTGGAACTGGATGGATTGCCCATGAAATGGGTGAAGCATTAAATAGAATGAATCATGGTATTTATGGGGTTGTTTCAGGACGTTATGAGAATGAATTATCTTATCAGAAAGAATTTGATGTCAAACATGTCTATCATACAATAGAAGAGATGTTAGAAGATTCTCATATAGATATTGTATATATTGCGACACCTCATAATTTACATTATGAAGAGATGATGAAAGCATTAGAAGCAGGTAAACATGTTTTTGTAGAAAAGTCTATTACAGTTAATGATAATCAATTAGAAGAAGCAATCTCTTTGGCTGAAAGGAAAGGCTTAGTTATTATGGATGGTGTGACACTTTTCCATATGCCAGTTTTTAAAAAGTTGAAAGAGATTGTGGAGAGTGGTTCTTTAGGACCAGTGAAGATGATTCAGGTCAACTTTGGAAGCTGCAAGGAATATGATATCAATAATCGTTTCTTTTCTAAGAAACTTGCAGGTGGTGCATTACTTGATATTGGTGTTTATGCAGTCAGCTTTGCCCGTTATTTTATGTCAGAAAGTCCAAAGCAGATTCTTTCGACTGTTAATCTGTTTGAAACAGGTGTCGATGAAACATCAGGTATTATTTTAAATAATTCCAAGGAAATGGCTGTCATCTCTCTTACAATGCGTGCAAAACAGCCTAAACGTGGTCTTATTGCCTGTGAAAATGGATATATTGAAATCTATAACTATCCTAGAGGAGACCAGGCAGTGATTACTTATACCTCTGATGGACATAGTGAAACAATCAAAAATGGAGAAACAAAAGACGCTTTATTTTACGAAATTGAAGATATGGAGGATTATGTAAGTAATAAATATAGTAAAACATTAGAAATTACAAGTGATGTCATGAAAATACTTACTAAAATCAGAAAACAATGGGGCATGATTTATCCATTTGAATAAATTAAAGAGGAAAAGATACTTTTCGTGCAATAAAAAAACCTTTTATACATAACTATGAGACTTATAATATTATTTTTGGTAAATTATAAGTGGTGATAATTATGAGAAAAAAAGTGGTACAAGATTTAATTGAAACAAGTAGAGAAATTATTCGAGCTTTCTGGCATAAAGATGTGAATCTTTTAAGCCATTATCTAGACAATGATGTTTTTTATTGTGGTGCTGATCCAAGTCAATATTATTCAAGCAAGAATGAGCTAATGAATTATTTATATTCTGTAATGAATGATAGTTTAAAAAGTGAATTGACACATATTGATTTTCAATGCGTTTTTAATCAGCAGAACACATGTATTATTGTCGGTCGCTTTTTTCTTATGACAGATATGAATTCATTAGAAATGATTCATGAACAACAAAGATGTACACTCGTCTGGTCTATTGAAAAAGAAAAGGAAGGACGTATTGTTTATTTAAATACACCAGATCGTTTAGGACAGTTAGAAGACGGAGAGTTATTCCCTCATAAGATGGGCTCTAGTACATATCATTACTATAAGGATATGGTCAAAAAGCTTATGGAGCCAGATAAAACAATTTTAGTGAATGATAAGAACAAGCATACATGTTTGATTCCTTTAAAAGATATTTATTATGTCATGGCATTCCAGCATAATACAGTACTTTATACAAATAAAGGTGAAATTACTTCAACAGTCTCTTTTAATAAAATGGAAGAATTACTTGGTACACAGTTCTTCAAGATTCATAGAAGTTATACTATTAACAGAGATTATATTCGTTTATTTGGGCCTGATTATGTAGAACTTACAAATGGAGATAAGGTACCAATGACAAAACGTAATCGTACACAATTAATTAATTCATTAATGAAGTGTACAAATGTTCAATCAGGTATTGATGAAGATGAAAAAAAATAGGTCATTAGACCTATTTTTTGTTTTTGTCTCCACAGTAATCAATTGTTGGTAAATCCCATCGATAATGGGCTGCAAGTACTCTAATAAGTACAACAATAATAAAGCCTAATACAACTGCAGCATTGGTTTCCCCATATTTAATGAATAAACATGTAATGATTGCGCCAATGATTGAAGCGGAAGCATAGATCTGTTTTATACATACCTGAGGGAGTTCATTTGCGAGAACATCACGAATAATACCTCCTCCTACACCTGTCATAACACCTAGAAAGGCAGGAAGGAATATTCCATGATGAACAGCCATACCCGCATTTACACCATCCATTGTGAAAGCGGCAAGGCCTAGGGTATCAAAGATAAATAATAATTGGGTCGTCAAAGACTCAATACTTTTTCTTGTTGTTTTCTTATGAAAATATAATATTAAAATAGTTAAGTTGGCAGTAACTAGTGCAATAATTACGAAGATTGGGTTTCTAAACATAACAGGGGGAGTAACACCAATCAGTACATCTCTTACCATCCCTCCACCTACTGCAGTACATAGTGCAAGAATATTAATTCCAAATAAATCCATCTTCTTTTTACTAGCAACCATCACACCAGAAATTGCGAAAGCAATAGTGCCAACAATATCCATGATTAAATTAAATGTTGCATTCATATATACTCCAATAAAAAAGCAGCCCTAAGGCTGCTAATAGAATTAACCAAGTCTGTTATAGTATTCGACGATTAGCTGTTCGTTGATTTCCTGATTTAATTCAGATCTTTCAGGAAGTCTAGTGAACTTACCAGTTCTCTTTTCAGCATCTACTTCAACGAAGCCAGGAGTATGAGTCTGAGCTTCTAAAGCTGTCTTGATAACATCTAACTGCTGAGATCTTTCCTTAACAGTAATAACGTCACCAGGATTTACTCTACATGAAGGGATATCAGTCTTGATACCGTTTAATAAAATATGACCATGGTTTACTAACTGTCTAGCTGCTCTACGAGTTGTTGCAAATCCCATTCTATAAACTACGTTGTCTAATCTTGATTCAAGTAAGAATAAGAAGTTTGCACCAGTTACACCTTCCATCTTAGAAGCGCGGTCGAAAGTGTTGTGGAACTGCTTTTCGTTAATACCATACATATGTCTTACTTTCTGCTTTTCTGCTAACTGAAGACCATATTCAGTGCTCTTGTGTCTCTTCTGACCATGCTGACCTGGAGCATAAGGTCTCTTGTTTAATTCTTTTCCGTTTTCCAATACTGAGAAACCAAGTCTTCTAGACTTTTTCCAGATTGGGCCTGTATAACGTGCCATTGACGTTACCTCCTTATTGTTTTATTTGCATAAAACAATAACAATTCATAACTCACCCTGCGTATGTTCTTATTAAGCATTTCTCTTGCGGTAAGATACTTTGCATCCCTAAGTCAAGAACGTAGCTGCACGACTGTTATGTACCGCTATTCATTTTATTGCGAGTTTGATTATACTGAATAAAGTATAGAAAGTCAAATAAAACTTGATAAAAACAACATAAATTTATTTTGTTTTTTTGACTTCAGCTTCATATACTGACGCAGTATGAGAATCAAAGAGCACCCATTCTACTAATTCAAAATAATCAGGGTTATTCTCTATGAATTCATTTACACTCTTGACTGCAATCTTTGCAGCTCTATCAACAGGAAAATGATAAATACCTGTTGATATAGAAGGGAATGCGATTCTTTTGATACCATGATCCATTGCAAGCTTCATAGAGTTGTAGTAGCAGTGTGCAAGTAATTCTTCTTCGTTGTGATTTCCACCACACCAGATAGGACCTACAGTGTGAATTACATAATTACAAGGAAGATTATATGCTTTTGTGATTTTTGCTTCTCCTGTTTCACATCCATGAAGAGTCCTGCACTCTTTAAGAAGTTCTGGCCCTGCCGCACGATGGATTGCTCCATCTACACCGCCTCCACCTAGTAGGAGATTATTGGCTGCATTCACAATAGCCTCTACGTCTGTTACTTTTGTGATATCACTTTGAATTGTTTTAATCATATGTTACCTCTTATTTTGTCCACTCATATCCAGACAATACATCATTTAATTTTTGTCTTGCCTCTTCTTGATTTTTTAAAACATGCTTATAACAGTTTTTAATGAGAAAATCTCCTGATTCAAGTCTTTCATAATACATCTGTTCAGCTAACTGGTAATATTTTAAGGCCTGCTTGTTATCTACTTCTGTACCAATGCCCTTAAAGAAACAATCACCTAGACGCATCATAATATCAGCACCTACTAGATGAATATTATCATCATTAAGTCCTTGAGCACAATGCATATAGATACGGAATGCTTCTACCTCATTTTTGTCTACATAATAACCATTACGATACATATCACCAATCTTATAGAGTGAACATAGATGTCCATCAAAGGCCCCTAATGCGAAATAATGAAATGCTTTCTTATAATCTACAGGCATATCTCTACCATAGTAAAAACAATATCCTAAATTTTCCTGTGCCTGACGACATCCTCCATCTGCTGCAATTGTATAATACTCAACAGCTTTTTTATAATTCTGCTCACCTGCACGACCAGTATAATAGAGTGATCCAATATCACATGCTGCATTCACATTTCCTGAATTAAGTTCATCAGTATAGACGTCTATAATAAAATCAGCGACACATTCAGGAAGAATCTTTGTGCCATCTGCTTCATGTAATTCTCCTGCAATATTATAAGCCTCTTCATAGACTGCTTCATCTGAAAAATCTAATTCATTTTCTATGATATTATAGATTTCTGGATAATCTTCTTCTGATATCTCAGAAAGGATATTTTTAAGTCTTGTGTATAATTCTTTACTGTTCATAATTTCCTCCATTTCCCCGCGCCTTCGTTGCGCGGACACAAATATATAACCAAACTCAAATCCACCAAAACTCTAGTGTGCCTCTCGATATAATAGTATAATCAAAGAGAGGTGGTATACTACAGAGCACGTGAAGGTGAGTAGGCAATTCTACTCAAATAGAATATCCTGAATAATTATAAGTCGCCGCTATCTTTTCAAGCACAAATAAGTTGGACTTAGAGCCAGGACACTTATGATTGTACAATCAACTGAGTGATTA